>TARA_B110000285_G_scaffold123434_1_pt1 | contig 29564 bp, 33 predicted proteins | sample TARA_B110000285 | Tara Oceans TARA_B110000285 (sample SAMEA4397756) | marine metagenome | biome: Polar Biome; feature: [SRF] surface water layer (ENVO:00010504); material: water (ENVO:00002006), including particulate matter (ENVO:01000060) such as... | depth 5 m
TGGTCGTAATGATAGAACTGCACCTACTAGAAGACATAGTCATATAAGAAATACGGCGGCGGCCGCTGGATTTACACATGCTTTTACTCCTGCGTCAACAAACGCACAGGATCAAGATATTCGTGTGAAAAATAATGCCACAAGAAATATAAGAGTTCGTGACTTCTTCTTTATTAGTAAAGAAATTTCTATTGGTCTAGCGACTTCTGGTTCACTGAACTAGATTGACTTTTAGTTTTGCCCACAGGAGTATATAATGCCGTTACACAAGATTACGAAGAAGAGCGTCAAGGGTTGTTTATTAGTTCAATTTAAATATATGGAGAACGAGGGAGATTGGTCTCACGCATCTAGTTCTAACGTATTAACTACAGTTGCAGGTAAAGATATAACATTAACTCCTCAATATCCAACTTCTATTCTCGAAGTTAGTGCATCGTTAGTATTTCAAGAAACTGCAGGTACGCAGAACAGTCATCATAAATATGAGTGTGCCCTTTTTGCAAATGGTCATCAAGAACACATTCAGGAATCATTAGGTGGTGTCACACCGCATGGTGATGCCCATTCTCATACAGGTGGTCGTAATGATAGAACTGCACCTACTAGAAGACATAGTCATATAACTAATATCACATTGGCATCAGGTTATACTCATGCATTTATTCCTCGTTCAACGAATGCTATTGTACTTGAAACAAGAGTGAGAAGTACTATTGACGCAGATTTTAAAGTTAGAGACTTGTTTATGATTGCAAAAGAGATTGGAGTTCCTGATGATAATGTATCAGGTGGTTCTGGTAGCATAAATGATGGTGTATAAATAGTTATAATATAAATAGTATTGTTATCGAAAATTATGAAATTAGGAGTTTAAAATAATATGGTAGACGCACAAACAGTAAGAAAGACTGTCGGTCCAAAGTCAGTAGAGGAATTGAGAAGAAAAGGTCCTCCTACTAGAGATGAGATGGAAGCAGTTATGGCAAAAGGTGCAATGGGAATTGCCGCCACAGATGAAGAATTAAATATTTTAATAGAATATCATGCAAAGCATAAAAGAGCAGATAATCTACAAACAATGTTAGGTATATTATATCCTAATTGCGAATGGTCATTAAACACGCAACCTAATTCAGAGTGGAATGTATCAGATAGTGGATTACATCCAGGTGCTATAGAGGCACTAGTATGGGATGTAGATAATCCTTTACCTAGACCAACCTTTGCAGAATTAAAAAAATTAAGACCTTATGTTCAAGATATCTTGGATCAACAAGGTTATCTAGAAATGCGTAGATCAAACTATCCTAGTGAACCAGAAATGACTAGAGCATTGTGGGAATATATTGTTGAGGGTAACGACATAGGAGTTAATGCTCTTCAAGCAAGAAGAATTGCAACAAAGAAAAGATTTCCTAAACCAGAGAATAAGCATTGGATGGTACAATCTGAATCGTATTTACAAATATTTCCTAATTCACCAGAAGATATTTTAAGAGATGTTGATGAAGCAACTATGCAAAAAATTGCCTTTAATCCACACTTGGAAGCAGAAGATGCACTACCATTAAGTACAAAAATTTCACTTGAAGAAAGAATGGCAAAAGTTCTAGACGCAAGAGGACAAACTGCAGAAGATGTTATTAACACTAAAATAACTCTAGCAGATGTAGATAAAGAAGAAGCACGATTGGTTTCAAAAGGTATTGATGTCAATGCACAAGAGACTGCTTCAGATGACGAATAAACTAACAAGAGTAAGGAGATAAATAATGCCTATTAAAAATGGAAAACTTATTCTACAAAGAGAAGTGTCTGACTTTTCCGAAAGATTTACTGTCGATCCAACAAATCAACTCTCAGTGGGAACTGTATGTGCTATGGCCGCATCAGGTAACTTTGAAGTAGTTATTTCGTCTGGTACTTCAGATGGTAGAGTTATAGGAGTTATATATTCTCTAGATAGAAGTGCAAATCCGTATGTTGCTATTAAAGGAAGATGTATTGTCAGTGTTCGTGGCGCAGTTGCTAAAGGTGACATTTTAGTTCTATCCTCATACAAAGGTATGTTAGAAGTAAATAACGGTGCCGATTTTGCTATAATTAAAGCAAGAGCATTAACCGCAAATACACTACAACATGGACAAGTTGAGTGCGTTTTATCATAATTAGATAATAATAAAAAGACTATAAGTTTAAACTCTATTTTCTCCAAGGTATAAATACTAGTAAGAACACTAGATATACCTTGGAGATTTTTTTATGGCAAACCCAACAAGTAGAAGCACCTTACAAGAGTACTGCTTACGCCGTCTCGGTAAAGGCGTCATTGATATCAATATATCAACTGACCAGATAGATGATAGAACTGACGAAGCAATACAATATTTTCAGGATTATCACTTTGATGGAGTTGAGAGAACTTATCTCAAACACAAAGTAACTGCAACAACATTAACAGTTTCTAACTCAGCATTGTATCAAGTAAGAGAAAAGATTACAGGTGGCACTTCTGGTGCTACTGCGTTCATTTACGACTTTCCTTCTTCAACTACAATGCGTGTAAACAATGAGTTAGGAGACTTTCAAGCAAACGAAACTGTAACAGGAGCAGTAACAACAACTGCTCAGACAACAACAGGAATAGTTGCTGGAGATATCAAGAATGGATATGTTCCTACAAACGATGCCGTAATGGGTGTTGTTAGAGTATTTCCATTTTCAGACAGGTCAAATATTGATATGTTTGATACAAGATATCAACTAAGACTAAATGAAATTTTCGACTTAGCAAATACTTCCGTACTATATTATAATATGGTACAAAGACATTTATCACTCATCGAAGAAACTTTAGCAAGTAGTCCACCATTACGATTTAATAGACATACAGATAAAGTTTTTATAGATATGGATTGGAATGAAGATACAAGACCAGACCAATATCTAGTATTTGAAGCATATCGTATTCTTGACCCGGCAACATACAGTGATGTATATAATGATTTATTCTTGAAAAAATATCTAACGGCATTAATCAAGTTACAATGGGGTAATAATTTAAGTAAGTTTTCTGGAGTACAAATGCCAGGTGGCGTAACTCTTGATGGTGTTCGTATAATGCAAGAAGCAACCGAAGAGATTACTAAGATAGAAGAAGAAATGTCACTCAGATATGAGTTACCAGTAAACTTTATGACAGGATGATTAGATGGCACTTAACGCTTATTTCGACCAAGGTGGCGGATTAAATAGTTCTGGTTTTAGTGCAGAACAATCATTAATCCAAAATCTTTATACAGAAGCAATTAAGATTTATGGATTTGATGTATTTTATATTCCACGAACACTTGTTAATGTAGACAAAATATTTGAAGAAGACGAACTATCGAAGTTCACTTCTGCACACTCTATAGAGATGTATCTACAAAGCGTAGATGGATTTGAGGGTGAAGGAGACTTCTTATCTAAATTTGGTGTTGAGATACGAGACAGAGCGAGTTTTGTAGTAGTTAAAAATAGATGGACTGAAGCAGTAGATGATAATGCATCATTAATTATTGAAGGTCGACCTAACGAAGGTGACTTAATTTATTTTCCTCTCACAAAAGGGTTGTTTGAGATATCTTTTGTTGAGCATGAAAATATATTCTATCAAGCAAATAACATATACACATATAGAATAGACGTAGAAAGATTTGTATATAGTAGTGAAAAGATTGATACTGGTATTGCTGATATCGATGCTATTGAAGATGCACGTTCTACAGATATGCTTACTTATGAGTTAATCGAAGAAAACTTATTCTTACTAGAAGATGGAGACCCACTATTACTAGAGAATGGTAATAGACTTAGAAATGAAACTAGTGGAGCATTAATATTAGAGAATGGGTTCAGAATAATTAAAGAAGACTATGGATTATCTACTACAACTACACCTGCCACAATTGCCTCTTCTATAGAACCTCTTGCGAGAAACGATGAGTTTGGTATTGGTGCAGATGATATAATAGACTTTAGTACAAGCAATCCATTTGGTGAGGTACAGAGATAATGTTAGGACAAAATCATTTTTATCACGAAACAATTCGTAGATGTGTTATTGCATTCGGTAGTGTATTTAACGATATTCAAGTTCAGAGAAAAGACGCTACAGGTAATATTGCACAATCATTAAAAGTACCTTTAGCATATGGACCCAAACAAAAGTTCTTAGCACGTTTGTATGAGAATCCAAATTTAACAAATACACATCAAATCACTCTACCAAGAATGGGATTTGAGATTACTGGTTTTCAATATGATGGTGCAAGAAAAGTAAATAAACTTAATGTTAAGAGAACTTTAAGCACAGGTAATAATGTAAAGAGACAATATACTTCAGTACCATACAACTTTAGTTTTTCTTTGTTTATTATGGCGAAGAACCAAGAAGATGCTTTACAAATAGTAGAACAAGTTTTACCTTTCTTCACTCCAGCATATACTTTAACAATAAATGCAGTTCCAGAAATGAACATTAAAGATGATTTTCCTTTAATACTAGAAGGTTTGTCATATGAAGATGATTATGAAGGTGATTTTGCGTCAAGAAGAAGTATCATATATACTATGACGTTTACTGCAAAGGTTAATTTTTATGGACCAATTAGCGAACAAGGTGTTATTAAATCAGTGAGAGCAGACGCATTCTTAGACAATCAAGCAATTACTGGACAGTCTACAATACCTACATCTAGATTAACAACAACTCCTGATCCTACAACTGCTGACAGTGATGATGATTATGGATTCAGCGAAACATGGACAAACCCGAACGGATAATATTATGGCAAATAAATCAACATTACAAACAACTGCAACAAGAGCAACTTTTTCTGTATCGGGAAACTTTACTGCTGGTTCAATAGATATTGACCTAGATGTAGATACTCTAGGTAGAGATGAAACTGCAACCGATCCCTCTTGTCCAATCTTACAAATAGATTATGACAATAACGTGGGAGATATTCAGATTTATCGTATAACTGATCCTAATTTAACACTAGTGTTTTCCTTCAATGGGCAAGGGGTAGGTTCAATTATTAATACAGGTCAAGTAGGTATGTCTGCTGAAAGTGCTAAAGATTTAAGAGTTTTTATAGAAGATGGAACTGTGACGATTACTTTGAAAAAAGAATCCGGTTTCACACAATTATAGGTGGGTTATGAGTAAAATTGATGAGAAACTAAATCGTGTATTCGAAATAGCACAAGAGTTACCTGGAAATGAAATAACACCATCAACACATCTACCGACAGTAGATAACACTAAAGATGATAAAGATGCTGACTATGAATTGGCAAGAAATAACTTTCACTTATTAATAGAGAAAGGTAATACTGCCATAGAAGGTATATTGCAACTAGCAAGAGAAGCAGAGAATCCACGTTCATATGAAGTGGCAGGTCAATTAATTAAAACTGTTAGTGATGTTACGCAAGATTTAATGAAGTTACAAAAGAACATGAAAGATTTAAATAAAGTAGAAAAAGATGCTCCCAAGAATGTAACGAATGCCCTATTCGTTGGTTCAACTGCAGAGTTACAAAAATTAATTAAGGGCGATAAAGAAACAAAGGTAGTCGAACATGAGTGATTTTGATTTTGGTTTTACGGCAGTAGATGAAGATGAACTAGAAGTAGTTCAAAAAGCATCGGCAAGTGCAACAAGTTCAAGTGAGCAAGTAAACAAACTAACAGACAAAGTAGATAAAATCTATAATGCAGTTCTTCCTTTGTTGAGTAATTTAAAAAAGAATCCAGAGAAAGACTACATATATTGGCCAAATAGAAATTTAAAAATTGACCAGTTTGAAGTTGTATTACAGAAGATTATAAATGAGTGATAATTATTTAGGAAATCCTAATCTTAAAAAGACGAATGTGCCGCAAGAATTTAGTGCAGTGCAAATCGAAGAGTATGTCAAGTGTTCTAAAGACCCTGGATACTTTATCGAAAAGTATATTAAGATTGTTAATCTAGATGAAGGTTTTGTACCTTTTTCTATGTACCCTTTTCAAAAGAAAATGATTAAGACATTTCATAAGAATAGATTTTCTATTTGTAAGATTCCTAGACAATCAGGTAAATCTACTACAGTGTGTTCGTATATTCTATGGTATGCTTTATTTAATCCTACTGTCAACTGTGCTATTCTTGCAAACAAAGGTGCGTTAGCGAGAGACTTACTTGCAAAAATTCATATGTCATACGAAGCATTACCTGAATGGTTACAACAAGGTATTAAAGAGTGGAACAAAGGTTCTATTGTACTAGAGAATGATAGTAAGATTATAGCATCTTCAACATCATCAAGTGCAGTAAGAGGTGGATCATATAACTTAGTCTTCTTAGATGAGTTTGCATTCGTTCCCTTTAATCTCGCTGAAGATTTCTTTCGTTCAGTTTATCCTACTATTACTTCTGGTAAGAATACTAAAGTTATGGTAGTTTCAACACCAAATGGTATGAACCACTTCTATAAGATGTGGGTAGATGCTGAAGAAAAAAGAAGTAATTATTCAACTATTGAAGTTGAGTGGGATGATATACCTGGTCGTGGTGCAAAATTTAAAGAAGAGACTATAAAGAATACATCTCAAGAGCAATGGGAACAAGAGTTTGAATGTCAGTTCTTAGGTTCAAGTAATACGCTTATTAATCCTAATTCGTTAAGAAACTTAGCATATGTTCAACCAATGTACAATAAGAACGATGTGACAGTGTTTTCTAAGGCGGAAGAAGGTCATACTTATGTTGCTACAGTTGACGTAGCAAGGGGCGTAGGAATCGACTACAGTGCGTTTACAGTTATTGATGTCACTGATATGCCTTTTAAAGTTGTATGTAAGTATAAGAGTAATGAGATATCACCATTAATGTACCCTACAGTTATTAATCAAATGGCATCACATTATAATAAAGCATATGTATTAGTAGAGGTTAATGACATAGGTCAGCAAGTCGCCGATATTCTAAATAATGAGATAGAGTATGAAAATCTATTATCTACTCAATGGAAAGGTAGAAGTGGACAAGTTTTAGGAGGTGGATTCGGAGGAGGAAACACATTAGGTGTTCGCACAACTGGTCAAATGAAAAGACTAGGATGTAGTAATCTGAAAAACCTCATAGAAGAAAATAAGTTAATTATTCAAGATTTTGATACGATTAACGAACTATCAACTTTTGTAAGTAGGAAAGGTTCTTATGAAGCACAAGAAGGTAGTCACGATGATTTAGTTATGTGTTTGGTGATGTTTGCATGGTTAAGTGGTCAACCGTATTTCAAAGAGTTTACAGAAACAGACATACGAGAGAAACTATATAAAGAGAAGATGCAGGCAATAGAGGATGAACTAACTCCATTCGGGTATATTACAGGTAGAAGCGAAGTCGCAGAAACTTTTGTAGATGCAGAAGGAGATAGATGGTCAGTAGTCGATATTAATAGCAGAAGTAGCAATTGGTAAACGTATAAATAATAATGTAAATGAACTACGACTTTATTTTAAAGATATTAACGGGAGTAAATTAAAATGGCATTTCAACTTTCACCAGGCGTTCTAGTACGAGAAATCGACTTGACACAGGTTGTGCCAGCAGTAGCAACCTCACCAGGCGCCTTCGCAGGTGTTTTTCAGTGGGGACCTGTGGACGAGGTAATTAATGTAGGTTCAGAGAACGAATTGGTTTCAAAATTCGGTCAACCTGATTCCGCCACATTTGGTTACTTCTTTACTGCGGCAAACTTTCTGTCATATGGGTCTAATCTTCAAGTGGTTAGAGCGGCGACAGGAAACACCAATTCCGCACAAAACGGTTCTGGTTTTCTAATTAAGAATGAATCCCACTACGATACACTAGGCGCTTCAGCAGTTGCCGCAGGTATTGGAGATTGGGGTGCGAAGTATCCAGGAACTTTGGGTAATTCAATCAAAATATCAGTGTGTATGAATGCAAATTCATTCTCACAAGCAAACGTAACAACAACGACTGCCAGTACGGCATCAGGTTCGACTACAATAGCAGTAGTTGCGGCCGCTAATATTGCTTCAGGCGACATCGTTACTTTTGCTGGTCATACTACAGAGTATGAAGTAACTGGTATTTCAACTAACACATTAACTATCAGAGAAAAAGGTAAGGCAACAGGTCTTACTGTAGCAGTAGATGGAACAAGTGTTGCAGTTAACGTATCAGTAAAATGGTTTTATGCTGATAACTTTGACGGCGCACCAGGAACTTCTGCACAAGCAACTGCAAGAGGCGGAGCGAATGACGAAATTCATGTAATCGTAATTGATGAAGATGGATTGTGGACTGAAACTGCAGGATCAGTTTTAGAAACATTCTCAAACCTTTCAGTAGCAAGTGATGCTAAAAAATCTGATGGAACAGTAAATTTCTATGCAGACCATATCAACACATATTCAAGATATATTTGGTGGGGCGATGACCACACCGATTTTGATGCAGACGTTGGTGCGGCCGCAGGACTTTTAAATAACACTTTCTCACACACCGGAAGAAAACCTCAATACGTTTCTCTTGCTGGTGGTACTGATGATAACGTACCGACTGATGGAGAACTTCAAACTGCATTTACTCACTTTGCAAATGATGAAAAGTATGATGTTTCTTTAATTCCTTGTGGTCCAGTATCAGGTACAGTAGCAAAGTATATTGTAGATAATATTGCTGAAGTAAGAAAAGACTGTATGGTATTCTTATCACCAGAACTTTCCGATTCTCAAGCATTAGATGCCGCAACTCAGATTGTAGACTTTAGAGATACTGGTGCAAACATCAACTCATCTTTCGCAGTCATGGATAGTGGTTGGAAATATCAGTATGACAGATACAACGATGTTTATCGTTACATTCCATTGAATGGTGATGTTGCTGGTTGTTGTGTACGAACTGACTTAGTTGCTGATCCTTTCTTTAGTCCTGCTGGATTTAATAGAGGTCAGATTAAAAATGCAGTTAAAGTTGCATTCTCACCTACTAAAGCAGAGAGAGATACGCTATATAAGAAGCAAATCAATCCAGTTGTCGCATTCCCTGGACAAGGCGTGACATTGTTTGGAGATAAAACTATGTTGACTTCACCTAGTGCATTCGATAGAATTAATGTAAGAAGACTTTTCATTGTTCTAGAAAAAGCGATTGCTACTGCGGCGAAGTTTCAGTTGTTTGAATTCAACGATACATTCACTAGAGCGAACTTTAGAAATCTTGTAGAACCTTTTTTACGAGACATTCAAGGTCGTAGAGGAATCATAGACTTTAAAGTAGTATGTGATACAACTAATAATACACCTGCCGTTATTGATGGTAATGAATTCAGAGCAGATATCTTTGTTAAACCTGCAAGGTCTATCAATTTTATTACGCTGACTTTTGTTGCAACAAGAACAGGAATCAGTTTCGAAGAGACTGGTGTATAAGGGATAAATAAAGGTAAATAGGAGCAAAATAAAATGGCAACAATTTCAGACTTTAAATCCCGTATGATTGGTGGGGGTGCTAGGGCAAACCAGTTTAGAGCAACGCTGACTTTTCCGACATATGTGTCAGGAGCAGTAGCAGGTGTGGCAGGTAGAGACAGTGAGTTCTTATGCCGAGGCGCCGCTCTTCCAGGTTCGACAATAGGTAACACGCCTGTCAACTATAGGGGACGAGTAGTAAACTTTGGTGGTGAAAGAACATTCACACCTTGGACTGTCACAATCTATAATGATACATCTTTTGCAATTCGTGACGCATTAGAAATCTGGCAGAATGGTATTAACAACGTAGTAACAAATAGAGGCAGACAATTTCCTGCAGAATATTTAGTTGACTTGCGTGTTGACCATCTTGACAGAAATGACGATGTACTAAAGTCATATATAATTAGAGATGCATATCCAACTAACATTGGAGAGATTGCATTAGACTTTGGTTCAAACGATGCGATTGCAGAGTTTACTTGTGAATTTACATATCAGTTCTTTGAGAGTACTGGTGGTCGTTTTGGTGGTAATGTAACCGCTGATACTACTGCTTAACTTTTAAAGTTTTCAGATATAATATGATAATTTAGTGGAGAAAATATAAATGGCAGTAAAACTATTTGGATTCGAAATTTCAAGACCTGGTACGGAGAGTGGTGGCAAATCAGACATCATTCTTCCGTCACCTGACGATGGCGTACAAACTGTTTCTGGTGGTGCTTTTGGTACATATATAGACCAAGGGTATTCATCTAGAAATGAGACAGACCTCATCAAGAAATATCGAGAAATATCTATGCATCCTGAATGCGAAGCGGCAATTGATGATATAATCAATGAAGCAATCGTATCAGATGAAGATAGACAAGTTGATATTCTATTAGATGATGTAAATCTTTCGGATTCAATAAAGAAAAAAATTAGAGAAGAATTTAAATTAATTCTAAGAATGCTTGATTTTAATAAGCGTTCACACGAATTGTTTAAGCGTTGGTATGTTGACGGAAGAGTATACTTTCATAAAGTGGTGGACTCTAACGCAGTAGAACAAGGTATACAAAAGTTAAGAATAATTGATCCACGTTCAATTAAATTTGTTCGTGAAGTTATAAAAGATGAAAAGCAAGAAATAGAAAAAGGTGTCTCTTCAATTAAGAGCATCAAAGAGTATTTTCTATATTCAGAAGGTCAAGTCATGGGACTAGGTATGACAGGATCAAAGAGTGCAATTGCTCTTACAAAAGATAGTGTAGCATACATACCTTCTGGTTTAACAGATATGAATAATAATATTGTTCTTGGTTACTTACACAAAGCAATCAAACCTGTTAATCAATTAAGAATGATGGAAGATGCACTTGTTATCTATCGTATTGCAAGGGCACCTGAAAGAAGAGTGTTCTATGTAGATGTTGGTAACTTACCTAAGTTGAAAGCAGAACAGTATTTAAAAGATATTATGAATAACTTTAAAAATAAGTTAGTTTATGATGGTAATACTGGAGAAGTAAAAGACGATAGTAAGTTTATGAATATGCTTGAAGACTTTTGGATGCCACGAAGAGATGGTGGTAGAGGTACAGAGATAAGCACATTAGGTGGTGGTCAGAACCTCGGTGAGATTGAAGATGTTGAGTATTTTAAGAAGAAGATGTTCTTAGCACTTAATGTACCACAATCTCGTATGCAACCTGAAAGTGGTTTTCAATTAGGTAGAGCAACAGAGATTAATCGTGATGAATTAAAGTTTACTAAATTTGTCGGTCGTTTGCGTAAAAAGTTTAATGAAGTATTTCAAGACTTGTTGCGTACACAGTTAATACTTAAAAATATTATTACTGAAGATGATTGGGAAAAGATTAAAGAAGACATTCATTATGATTATGTAAAAGATAATCAATTCTCTGAACTTAAAGACCAAGAGATATTGAGAGAAAGACTAGCACTGGTTCGTGATGCAGATGAATATATCGGTAAGTATTATAGTGTTACTTGGATTAGAAAAAATATTCTAAAGCAAAGTAAGGAAGATATTGAAGCGATAAATAGTCAGATAGAAGCAGAAGTTCCAGACGAAGAAGAAGAAGCGCCAGATGACAATGACAATGATGGAGGGTTTTAATAATGGCAAAGGAAAAAATTAACGCAATGATTAAAGATATAACTAATAAAAATCTTATTGACGCTGAAACGAAGTATCAGTCAGTTATGAATGATAAGATTGCCGCCGAACTAGGAAGAGCAAAAGAAACACTAAGTAAAACTATTTTTAATGACAAAGGTCAATTAGATTTAGCAAAAACTAGACCTCAGGAGTAATAAAAAAATGTCTGTCACATTCACCCAACTAAAAAATACGATGGACTTATCTGAAAAAGTAAAGATTGGTTCAGGTGAGAAAGTTGTCAAATCTGATAAAATCGGAAAAAGAAAAAATGTAGAGTTTACTATCACTACGAAAGGTGGCAAGTTCTTTGCTTATTTCGATAGTGAGAAGTACGCTGGTTCTTATAACACATCTTCAGAGGTTGAAAAGATTGCAAAAGACTACTTGAAACTTGTGGGTGAAGAGTTACAAGAAGTAAGAAAAGTCGATCCTGCTGACGTTGACGATGACGCTACAGATGATGATAGAAAAGCGGCAGACAAAAATATTATGGTGCAATTGCGTAAAGTAGTTACACTAAGAGGTATGAAACCAGTAACATTCGATAATGGCAAAAAAGCAAAAATTAATCCAAACGATGCAAAGAAGATGCTATCAATATATCAAGGATTGAAACCAGCATCAAAATTACAATTACAAAAAGTATTATCGAAGTCACCTCAAGATTTTGCAAAAGCAGTAAAGCAACTCAAAGAAAACGAAGTATTTGATGATGATATTACTGAAGCAAAGTCTGCTACAGGTTACGAAATTTATCACAAAGATTACTCTTCTGCAATGAAACACGCTACAGACTTTGCTAAAAGCAAAGGTCAAGAAATTGATCCTAAAGAGATTGATAACAAAGTTGCAACAGGACCTAGTAAACCTTCTAAAGGTAAAGAAAACTCATTCAACCTCAAGACTAAAAAAGGTAAGTCGTGGTCTGTGCAAGTATACAACATGGGTAATAAGTACGAACTCAATATGTATCTAGCATCATCATATCATGTTACTGAAGCAATGAAAATGAATGACCCTAAGTTAATCAAGATATTTGGTAAACTTAAAAAGAATTCTAAGATTAAAATCAAACATGATTCCACATTAGAAAAAGGTACAGACTTCATTTCTTATACTGTAGTTGCAAAGAATATTGTAGGTAAAGGTAAGAGTTTTGAACAAGAAAAGATTACCCTAAAGAATAATGACAATCCTACTGGCATGAAGAAGTATCTCTATAATAGAGATGGTAAGATAACTATGGCCGCTGGAGATATGGCAGTATCTATTGCTGATATTAGAGAAGAACTAGAAGAAGGTTTTTCTCCAAAAGAAATTAAAATGGCAATCGGTGTTGCATCAGATAAGAGATATGCTGGTGGTAATATGACTGGTGCAGTAAGAGCAATTGAAAAGATTAAAAAAGGATTATCAAATCATAAACAAGTATCTGCAGTTCTAAAGAGACAGAACGAAAATACTGAGATAGACGAAAGTATGATGTCAAGAGTACATCAAATGGTAAACGATGGTGCTACTGCAAAAGAGATAGCAAAAGAACTTGAGAAGATGCGTCCAACTTCTAAAGTTGATCCCAAGACTATTGAAAAGTTAATTAAAGGGATGAAAGAAGTAACAGAAATGAAAGTTCAACGAAACATTACATTCAAGAATTTTACGAAACTAGTTTAATAAAGGATTGTAATCTTATAAATAATAGTAAGATAAAAGGGTAAACAAATGGCAATAGGAGCAACCAATCTAAAAGTCACCAAAACCACGAATGTGGTGCGTGTGACCGGAGGTGCCGGAAACGTGGACATCGATATTGACCACTCAACATTTCTGGTGACTAATCAAACTGCAAGTTCACCTACAGTAGGTATCAAGGAAATTTACTGGACAGGAGATGTTACAATCACATCTGTTGGTACTAGTACCGTTAGATTTGATTCTGGTGGTGTTACGGCAGGTCACTTTATACTACCAGTAACAGACACAACTGATGGCGATGAGAATATTAAAGTTACTCTTGCTACTGGTTCTGGAACGTGCATCTTAGTACTGAAAAAATTAACAGGTTATGCAGGTATTTAAAAATGAAACTTATTAGAGAAGAACTTAGTTCTACAAATTTTTTAGTTGAGGAAAAAGATGGTAAGAAGAATTACTTCATCGAAGGTGTCTTTATGCAGGCAGACCTCAAAAACAGAAATGGACGGAGATATCCGAAGTCAGTAATGGAAACAGAAGTTAAGCGTTACACGACTGAAAATATCAAGAAGAACAGAGCGTTCGGTGAGTTGGGACATCCAGATGGACCAACAATCAATCTTGAACGTGTGTCACACATGATTACTAATCTAGAAATGGATGGTTCAAATGTCATGGGTAAAGCAAAGATTATGGACACACCCTATGGTAAGATTGTTAAGAATTTGATGGACGAGGGCGCAACCTTGGGCGTATCTTCAAGAGGAATGGGTTCCCTAAAAGCAGGGAAAGATGGTTCTTCTGAAGTGCAAGGAGATTTTTATCTTGCAACCGCCGCCGATATCGTAGCAGACCCCTCTGCACCAGATGCATTTGTAAATGGCATCATGGAAAATAAAGAATGGGTTTGGGATAACGGAACCATCATGGAAGTGAATATCGAAAGATATAAAAAAGAAATAGAGAATGCTAGTATGCGAAATTTAGAAGAAGCAAAACTAAAAGCATTTAATAATTTCTTGGGTAAACTTTAAATAGTATTATAAATAAAAGACAAAACATATTAGGAGTGTCCAAATGTCAGTAGAAGATAAAATCAAAGAGTTGCTAGAAGCATCTCAAGCGACCTTAAATGAGAAAGCACCTGCTGGTGTTGAAGATTTAGGTCCTGCAGTTGTAGAACCAGAAACTAAATCTGGTCCAGACGCTGGAAAGAAAAAGAAAAAGGCGGCAGAACCTAAAGCACAAGGTGCTGGCGTAAAAGAAACTAAAGTTGCTAAAGTCAAAGAAGAAGACGAAGCAGATAGTGATTTGGAAGCGATTGCTGATGAAGTACTTGCTGACGAAGATTTAGACGTAGTTTTAGAAAAGAAAGGTGTTAATCCTTTTGAGAAAAAGAAAACTGATGCTAAAGATGAAGTAGAAGAAGATGAAGACGAAGATGACGCTGAAGAAGATGACGCTGAAGAAGAAGACGGCGACAAAGAAATGGGCGAAATGAAAGACAAAATTCTTAATGCTATGAAGCATATGGATAAAAAAGGTCTTAAAGCATCTTATAACATGGTCGCTTCTATGGCAAAGAAAATGAACCCAACTAAAGAAGACCTTGATATGTCATCTGACATTGATGCGTTAACTGAAGGTTCTGATTTGTCAGACGAATTCAAAGCAAAAGCAAAAACTATTTTTGAAGGTGCCGTAAACTCAAAACTTAGCGAGAAGATTAATGAGTTAGAAGAGCATTATCAAACACAAATTAGTGAAGAAACTGCTAAAGTACAAGAAGAATTGACAGATAAAGTTGATACTTATCTTTCATATGTTGTTGAGCAGTGGACAAAAGATAACGAACTCGCCATTGAGCGTGGTTTGAAATCTGAAATCACAGAAGACTTTATTGTTTCATTGAAGAAAGTTTTCGAAGAGCATTATATTGATGTTCCAGAAGATAAGTATGACGTAATGGCAGAGCAACAAGACAAGATTGCTTCATTAGAAGAAAAACTTAATGAAGAAATCTCTAAAAATGCTGAAAGCATGAAGTCAGTAAATGAAGCAAAGAAAGCATCTAAGATAGAAGAAATGTCTAAAGATTTAACTGATACTCAAAGAGAGAAGTTAGTTGGTCTTGCAGAAGGCATTGCTTATAGCGAAGATGGTTTCACAAAAGAATTGGAAACTCTTAAAGAGAGTTACTTTCCAAAGGTTGCTAACGCAATCGAAGTGGATCAAATTGCTGTTGAAGAATTAACAGAAGCAGTCAATGTAACCGGTGAGATGAAAGACTATGTTTCTGCAATCTCCAGAACTATTAAATAAGACCTGTGGCGAAAGTTACAGTTTATATAAATAATAAGTAAAGTTAAATAACGAGGAGATATAAAAATGTTTTTAACAGAAAACCTTCAACAGAAGTGGGGACCTGTTCTTGAGCATCCTGATTTACCTGTAATCAAGGATAGTTATAAGAAAGCAGTCACAACTGTTATCTTGGAAAACCAAGAAAAAGCAATGAAAGAAGAGCGTGGAATGCTCCACGAAGCGGCACCGGTTAACGATGCGGCGGCAATGCCAGATAGTGGTGGTATAGCAAAATTCGACCCAATCCTAATTTCGCTTGTTCGTAGAGCAATGCCTAATTTGATTGCGTATGATATTTGTGGTGTTCAACCAATGACAGGTCCAACAGGACTTATCTTTGCAATGAAATCACGTTACGCTACTCAAGGTGGTACAGAAGCACTATTTACTGAAGCAGATACAGATTTCTCTGGTAAGGGAACTCATGCTAACTCAAATCCTGTGGAATCACCTTTCACAACTGGTACCGGTGGTACTACTGCAGAAGGTGAAGCACTTGGAGATGGTTCAGTATCTTTTGGTAACTCTGGTCACTTTCAAGAGATGGCATTCTCAATCGAAAAGACTTCCGTAACTGCAGTAACAAGAGCGTTGAAAGCAGAATACACACTAGAACTTGCACAAGATTTGAAAGCAGTTCATGGTCTTGACGCTGAGACAGAATTAGCAAACATCTTGTCTGCTGAAATTCTTGCTGAAATCAACAGAGAAGTTGTAAGACTTGTCTATACTTCTGCTAAACCAGGCGCACAAGCAGGTGCAGTTGCATCCGCTGGTACTTTCGACTTAGACACCGACTCAAATGGTCGTTGGTCAGTTGAGCGTTTCAAAGGTCTATTGTTCCAAATCGAAAGAGATGCGAACACTATTGCACAAGATACTCGTAGAGGAAAAGGTAATTTCATTATCACTTCTTCAGACGTAGCATCCGCATTGTCAATGGCAGGCGTTCTAGATTATACACCAGCACTTCAGTCAAACTTAACAGTTGATGACACTGGCAACACGTTTGCTGGTACTATCAATGGTGGAATGAAAGTGTATATCGATCCTTACTCAGCAAATAGTTCAGATTCAAATCAGTTCTATTGTGTTGGTTATAAAGGTTCAAATGCATATGACGCTGGTCTATTCTATTGTCCTTATGTACCTCTACAGATGGTTAGAGCAGTTGGAGAAAGTACTTTCCAACCTAAGATTGGTTTTAAAACAAGATATGGTCTTGTTTCTAACCCATTCACATCTATCTCTGCAAACAGTAATGCTTACTATAGATTGACTGCAGTTACTAACTTAATGTAATCTAAAGTTCGCTCCATTAAGGGAGAGATTAAAGGGGTGGTCTTCGGACTGCCCCTTTTTTTATTGCACAACACCAAAAACCATACATTATTATTATAAGTATTAGTATCGTTCATCTCATAAGAGACGGAAGTAGGTAATATTACTGAAGGAACGCACCTAACTTAACAGGAGGGTGTCATGCAACTTTGGATAGAATATTGCTGGCGGAAAGAAGTCAATGAGTATAAGCGAAAGCAAATTTTAAAACTATTGTGGAGTAAATTTTACGCATATAAATAGTAGTATCAATAAGATAGGAAAACTACTATGGCATATGATAAGAACATAACTATCACAAATTGGACCGACAACACGGCGGCATCTAATTTAAATTTCTTAGCACCATCTCAGTTTGTATTCACAATGCAGAGATTAGGAGCAGTGGCATTTACTTGTCAAACTGCTAATATTCCTAACATATCAATGCAGGCATCTACACAAGTCTCTAGACTAAAAGATACACCTGTACCAGGTGATAGTGTTACTTTTGGTGACTTAATAATTACATTCTTAATTGATGAGAATATGACTAACTTTAAATCTTTAGCAGATTGGATGACACAGATTACTGCTGATTTAGACACTGAAGATTATAATAGATATATTAATAGACAACCAGGTTATCCTGAAGCAGGTAATAAACAACTTAAACCTATCGCACCGACAATGACAGACGCAACATTGACTATCACAGATAGTAATAATAATGCCAATGTTGAGATACGTTTTAAAGATTTATTTCCTACATCTTTAGAAGCACTACAATTTGATATTACCGATACTAGTATGCCATATCTTACTGCATCGGCATCATTTTCATACTCTTATTATGATATGGTAAAAATCTAAATTTAGTACTTGACAACCCCCTAACTTTCTGTTATAATGAATATTTGAAATGAGGTATATATGGTAGACTTAGATAAATTGCAAACTATGTGGCGTGAAGATGCATCAATAGATGACATCGAACTAGGTAAAGAAGCACTAAACGTAGCAAGTTTACACGCTAAATACATTACTATACTAAGCACTTCTAAACTTAATTTAAGAAAAGAACAGAGTGATTATGCTAAGTTAAGAAGATATAAGTGGCGATATTATCGTGGCGAACTTAGTCAGTATGAACTAAAAGATTTAGGTTGGGAGCAATGGCAAGGTGCTAAACCTTTAAAGAATGAAATGGATGAGCAATTAGAAGGCGACTTTGATTTAATTAAAAAGAAAGATAAAGTTGCATATTGGGAGACTGTTGTTAGTTTTCTAGAGTATGTTCTCCGTAGCATCAATTCCAGAGGTTGGGATATTAAGAATGCTATTGAATGGCATAAGTTTACGAATGGAATTATGTAATGATGACTACTTCAGTATTATCAGGCAACCCTAAAATATACGAATGTAGTGTTTGTGGTGAATATTATTTTGAAAGTGAAAATGGTCCTCTGACCGAAGATTATGTGTGTACTAATTGTGGTGCAAACTATATGAGTTTTATTGATATAACAGATGAATACAATAGTCGTAAAAAAGATTAATGATGTCTATATGACAGTTGATTGTGATGATGCTGGTATTAAGTACGAGTTATCAGACTTTTTCACATTCAAAGTTCCAGGTGCAGAATTCATGCCCACATTTCGCAATAAGATGTGGGATGGTAAGATACGTTTATTTAATATGTGGACTAGTCAATTGTATATAGGATTAACAGAGCATCTAGAAGAGTTCTGTAAGACTAGAGGATATACTCTTGCTGGTCAAGACACTGTTATACCTAAGCAGAACATATCTACAGAAGATGTTGTTAAAGCACTAGTAGACTTAAAACTACCTTTCAATCCTAGAAACTATCAAGTTGATGCAATTCGTGATGGTATTAATGACAAAAGATTAGTCATGCTATCACCTACAGGTTCAGGTAAATCACTTATAATATACTCTTTAACACAACTAGGAACTACAGGTCGTGTTCTTATTGTAGTACCTACTACGTCACTCGTAGAACAAATGTATAAAGATTTTGCTGATTATGGATATGATGTAGAAAGTAATTGTCATAAAATATATTCTGGACACGAAAAAAATACAGATAAGAGAATAGTAATTACTACATGGCAATCAGTTTATAAACTACCAAAGAAGTGGTTTGTAGATTTTAAAATGGTTATAGGTGATGAAGCACATTTATTTAAAGCACAATCATTAAAATTATTGATGGAAAAAACTGAAAATGCAGTTATGCGATTTGGTACTACTGGTACATTAGATGATACTAAGACACATAAATTAATGCTAGAAGGATTATTTGGACCAGTAAGAAGATTTACAACATCTAAACAGTTAATGAAAGATGGTCAACTTGCTAAATTAAAGATTACTTGTTTAATGTTAAATTATAATGATGATGTAAAGCAGGCAAATAAGAAACTATCTTACCAAGAAGAGATGGATTTTCTAGTATCATATCAACCTAGAAACAACTTTATACGCAATCTCGCAATTGAACAAAAAGGTAACTCATTACTACTCTTTCAATATGTAGAAAAGCATGGTAGAATATTATATGATATGATTAAAGAGAAAGCAGGAGACAGAAAAGTATTCTTTGTTCATGGAGGAGTAGGAGCAAACGAAAGAGAGGATATTCGTGCAATCACTGAACAAGAGAATGGTGCGATTATTGTCGCAAGTTATGGTACTTTTTCTACTGGTATTAACATTAGAAATTTGCATAATATTATTTTTGCGTCACCTAGCAAATCAAAAATTAGAAATCTACAGTCTATTGGTCGTGGTCTAAGATTAGGAGATGATAAAGATGAAGCATTATTGTTTGATATATCTGATGATATGACATGGAAAACAAGAACAAACTACACTCTAGAACACGCCGTTGAACGTATAAAGATATATAATGAAGAGAAGTTTAAGTATAAAACAGTAAAGGTAAAAATATGAAACTACCTATTAAGTTACTAAAATTATCAAATGGAGATAGTTTAGTATCACAAATCGATATGAAAGAAAACGAAGACTATGTTACCTTAAAGGCACCAGTGCGAATTAGTAGATGGATGTCTCCAGGTAAAGAAGGTGCTTTTGAAAATGCGACATTCGGTCCATGGGAATCATTCTCAGATGACCAAATTTTTCATGTGAGTAAAAATAAAATTATTACCTTGACAGAACCTCGAAAAGATGTTAAGATATATTATTCTCAGTTACTTGAAAGACTTAGTACCGAGATACCTGAGAAGTTAAGAGTACAGACACTTGAAGAAGAAATTGAAACTGAAGAGGAAAGAAGAGAAATGCACCTACAAAGAATGCACGATATGGTAGATGATTTGAATGCTACCTTAGGACTAAATGATACTGATAAGGAAGATGTATTAGAATATCTTTACAGTAAAGGTAAAGTAACAATACATTAATGGAGTAATTAAGTTATTCTGAAAAGGGAACACCCCTATTATACATACGATAACGAGAGTTGTCAAGAGAAAACAAGGATAAATTATGGCGAAAGCGAAAAGTAAAAAAGAACATTACGTTAACAACAAAGAGTTCTTAGAAGCACTGATAGATTATAAAGTAGTATGTGATGAGTATGTCGCAAGAGAAGAGCGGAAACCACCTGTAACACGATACCTTGGTGAATGTTTTTTAAAGATAGCACAACACTTATCTTATAGACCTAACTTTATTAATTATACATATAAGCATGATATGATATCAGATGGTATTGAAAACTGTTTGATGTATCTACATAACTTTAATCCTGAGAAATCTAAGAATCCATTTGCTTATTTTACTCAGATTATTTACTATGCATTCTTGCGTAGAATTCAAAAAGAAAAAAAGCAAACCGAACTAAAGCAGAAGTTAATTCAGAATATGGTTGTGGATGATAGTTTTATAACTGCCGCCCATGATGATACTCAATATACAAATCAATACCTAGAGTTCTTACAGGATAACTTTTATAATGATGACCCTATGAAGGTACAAGATATGAAAGATGCCGCCAAAGATAAGAAAGAACGCAAAGGTGCTTTAGACGAATTTATGGAGTAAATAAAATGAGTGAGACTGCTGATTATAAAATAAAGAATATGAAAAGTAAAAGAATATGCGTACTAGGTGCTGGTAATGCAGGTTTAATGGCGGCACTTATATTGAAGTCAGAAAGACCAGGACTTGATGTTTATGTTGTTGGTTCTTCTGAAATAGGTATTGTTGGTGTCGGTGAAAGTAGCACGGAACACGTTAATTATTTCAGAAATCTTCTTGGAATATCAGTTAAAGATTTTGTTGTTGAGTGTGGTTGTACATTTAAATATGGTGTAGACTTTCAAGGTTGGACAGACAAGAGATATATTCATTCTCTTATCTCAAACGGTGATGGCATTAATTCTGGACCTTATCATACAGAACCAGAAGAGTTATTCATGTACACAAACATGAGTGCAGACTGTGAACCTACAGACTTATCTCCACCACATCATTTAAAATATGAAGTTCAATCAGAAGATGCTTTTCCTAATCAATTTCATTTTGACACTCAAAAACTAAATAAGTTTCTTATCAAAAGATTAGAAAGACTTAATATTAAATTTTATGATGATACAATTACAGATATCCTTGTCAGTGAATGGGGTGATGTGGAAGCAATAGAGAGTGATACTACAAGATATGAAGCAGATATCTTTGTTGATGCTACTGGTTTCAAAAGACTTATTGCTAACTCTGTACCTGGTTTCAATTTTAAATCTAGACAGAAAGATATGTTTGTAGATAGTGCTTTTGCTTTTCAATGTCCACATGACGAACCAGATAATTATCCAACATTTACTCAAGCAATCAAAATGGATGCTGGTTGGATGTGGCGAATCCCTACATCTGAACGTATGGGTAATGGTTATGCATATAGTTCAAAGCATATAACTTATGACGAAGCAGTACGAGAAGTTCACAGAAAACTTGGGTTCAAACCTAAAATAGGTAAAACATTTAAGTTTGAGGCAGGTAACTATGAAAGAACGTGGGTAGGTAATACAGTACTAATAGGACTATCATCACACTTCTACGAACCCTTAGAGGCGACTGCAATAGGTGTTGGTATTCAACAAGCAAGAATACTAGCAAACTATATTAATTCTTCTCATGCTTCTAAAGAAACATATAACGTAATCATACAAGACTTATTTGAACAAGTATTTGCTTTTGTTAGACTACACTATGTAAACTGTAAAGTAGACACTCCTTTCTGGCAAGACGTAAATAATACACTTTTACCGGTAGAAGTGAAAAAATATCTTGACATTACTAGAGAACGTGTGCTATTATTAGAAGATGTTGGGAATAGAAGTGGAGCAGTTGTAACAGAAAATAGAATATTCGGTGCCCATAACTGGAATCAAGTTTTATATGCTTTAGGATTTTTATCTAAAGAAGTTCTTGAAGACCATGTAAAAGCATACGGACATACGTCAAGACTTAGACCTCACACAGAAGACTTTGAAACTATTCCACACAAACAATTAATTGATAAATGGAACAATATAAATGAAAATAGCACTAGTAACTGATACACACTTTGGAGCAAGAAATGATAGTGAAGTATTCAATGATTACTTCTTTAAGTTCTATGATAATGTTTTCTTTCCTTATCTTCAAGAAAATAATATAACTACTTGCATTCATTTGGGTGACATTACTGATAGACGTAAGTTTATAAACTTTAAGACATTACATAGATTTAGAAAAGACTTTGTATGGCGTCTTGGTGAGATAGGTGTTGATACTCATGTTATCATAGGTAATCACGATACATACTTCAAAAATACAAATGAAGTAAATAGTATGCACACATTGTTCACTTCATTTGATGGTAAGTTAGAACCTTGGATTTATACTGAAGCAACTGAAGTAGAATTTGATGGGTGTAAGATGTTATTTGTTCCTTGGATTTGTGATGACAATCGTGAGAGAACTATGTCTACTATAGATAAAACAGATGCACAAGTTCTTATGGGTCATCTAGAAGTAAAAGGTTTTACAATGTATAAAGGGTATACAAACTTTGACCATGGTCTAGATAGAAACTTATTTAAGAAGTTTGACTTAGCATACAGTGGTCACTTTCATCATAAATCAACACAAGATAACATAACATATCTAGGCAATCCATATCAGATAACATGGTCAGACTATGGTGATAAGAGAGGATTTCATATCTTTGATACTGAAACTAGAGAGATTGAATTTATTGAGAATCCATATTCTATATTTAAAAAGTTAGAGTTTAATGACAGAGATAAGTCATATGAAGACTTTGATGCTAGTGAGTATAAAGACCATTTCGTAAAGGTGGTAGTAATCAATAAAATAAATGCAAAACTATTTGACAAAGTGATAGATAAACTGTATAATGCAGGTGTACACGAAATAACTATCATTGAAGATTTTACAGATTTCAATGCTACTTTTGTTGATGATAAGAATTTGCAATTAGACGATACCTTATCCCTACTACATAGTTATGTTGATGAGGTTGATACAACTGCAGATAAAGAACGAATTAAAAATGACATGAAAAGATTATATGTTGAAGCGAGTAATAACATAGTATGATAAAATTTGAATATGTAAGATGGCGTAATTTTCTTTCTACAGGAAATGCTTTCACTGAAATAAACGTATGTAAATCACCAACGACACTTGTTGTGGGTTCTAATGGTTCTGGTAAGTCTACATTTATAGATGCAATATGTTTTGCATTATTTAATAAACCTTTCAGAAAGATTAAGGTTGGTCAATTAATCAACTCAATTAATATGAAAGATGCATTAGTAGAAGTAGAGTTCAGTATTGGTTCTTCTCAGTATAAAGTTAGAAGAGGTTTAAAACCAAATCTATTTGAGATTTATCAGAATAATATATTAATCAATCAAGATGCGGCAACGAAAGATTATCAAGAATTTTTAGAAAAACAAATACTAAAACTTAATTATAAATCTTTTACTCAAATTGTTGTACTTGGTTCATCAACTTTCATACCATTTATGCAACTACCAGCACCACATCGTAGAGAAATAATTGAAGACTTATTAGACATTCAAATATTCACAAGAATGAATGATATTCTTAGGGGTGAATTATTACAAGTTGGATCAGAGTATAAAGATGCAGAAAGCAAACTGTCGGTTGTTCGACAGTCAATCGATTTGCAAGAAGATTATCTGGAGCGAGTAGATGAACAACGTAAGAAATCGACACAAGAAATCAATGAGCGAATTGTCAAGGCGAAGAACTCAATACATGAATACGCAGAAGAAGTCTCCGAAAAACAACGAACTATCGCTGAGTTACAACGAAGCATTGAAGATGAGGAATCAATTACACGCAGAAAAAATAAAGTAAACTCATTACAAGACCAGATGAAGCGAACACAAAAGAAAGTTGCAAATGATATTACATTCTATAGAGATAATGATGAGTGTAGTACTTGTAAGCAAGATATTCCTGTATCATTTAAAGAAGATGTAATCAAAGCAAGAACTGCTAAACTACAAGAGATTGAAGTGGCATCTGTTGATTTAGATAGAAAATGGGATGATGCAAATACTAGATTGAATGAGATACATGAAGTTCAAAAGAAAGTAACTTGGCAACAACAATCGATTAATGATAGACAAGTTCGTATTCAAGCAGAGAATAGAAGTATTAAAGAATGGAATACAGATATTGAACGTGCGAATGCTATAGCATCAAATGATGAAGAACATCAACAGAAACTAGTTAGTATGAGAGAAGAAGAACGGCAAGTCTCAGACACAAAGAATATATTAAACGACCAGAGATACTATTCTGAAATATCTGCAAACTTACTAAAAGATACCGGCATTAAGACTAAGATTATTAATCAATATTTACCAGTTATAAATCATTATGTAAATCATTTTTTACAAGCACTAGACTTCTTTGTTCAATTTAATCTTGATGGTTCATTCAAAGAAACAATTAAGTCAAGACATAGAGATGATTTTAGTTATGCATCATTCTCCGAAGGTGAGAAGTTGCGAATTGATTTGTCTTTACTATTCACTTGGCGTACTATTGCAAAGATGAAGAATTCAACAAATACTAATCTATTGATATTAGATGAAGTGTTTGATAGTTCATTAGATGCAAATGGTACTGAAGAGTTTTTAAAAATATTAAACACTATGGATAAAGGAATAAATGCATTTGTTATTTCACATAAAGGTGATACTTTATTTGATAAGTTTACTAATACCTTGCGTTTTGAAAAACCTAATAATTATTCTAGAATTGAGGCACAATGATACTACAACTAACACCACCCCACGAAGTCACAAAACCACCTGAGTTTGATTTTGAAAATCCTATAGTCGATCCAAAAGAACTTGCTGATAGATTATGGGAAAATATGAACCATTATAACGGAGTAGGATTATCTGCTACTCAAGTTGGAATTAACACTAAAGTATTTGTTATGGGTAGAGATGACTTTCGTATGAATGTATTCAATCCACAAGTAATACAGATGTCTGATGAATTAAAAGCATTCAAAGAAGGTTGCTTAACTTGGCCGTTCTTAATGCTATCAATTAGAAGACCTATTGACTGTACAGTATCATACTATACAGAAGAGAATGAAGCAAAGACTATGAAACTTGTAGAAATGTCTGCTAGAATATTCTTACATGAATATGACCATATGTTAGGGGTTGACTTCACACAGAGAGCATCTAAACTTTCATTAGATATAGGTATGAAGAAAAGACAAAAGATGCTTAAAAAATTAGAGAAATCTGGAAAGTTGGTAAATAATGCAGGTCGATACGAATTATCTAAGACTTCCTAGAGAAGACGAAATCATTGAATATGATTTTGAATTGTTCAGTTGGGAAACTGCTATGGATAATTTTCAAGCATCTATTCACGAAAGACAGAAGTATGATTTTATTCAACGTGGAGTAAAACCTATAGGTCATTATGATGATGAAGATGAAAGTACTTGGAATAGAATGCCTACTTTAGTATCACATCATGCAGAACTAATACCAGTCGTTAGTAAAGTAAGAAAACTGATTGAAGATAAATGGATGATTAAAGAACCAGATAGAGTTAATTGTCATATGTTTGTATCAATAACTTCAAACTCAAAATGCTTTGATTGGCACGATGATGAAGATGAAACATATATCTGGCAAGTCAAAGGTAAAACGAAATGGTACTTAGGCGAAGATGAAACCATATTGAGTCCAAATGAAATTATACATATACCAAAATTTAAGAAACATAAATTAGAAATTATAGAACCTAGGATATCGGTTAGTTTCAGTATTGAAAGGAAACGTAGATGAGTGAAGAAATGAAAGCATGGCAACATGGAATGGAACTAGACTATCTAAAAGAAATTGCAGGATTATATACTAAGTATAATTCGTTTACTGACAGTCCTTTTGCTCAGTGGAAAAAGAATAACATAGCAGAAGGTATTCATAAAGAAACAATGAGACAGGTTGGAGATGCTTGGGTTAATATTAATGAAGCAAAAGTTCGCTCAAGGATTACGATGCATGGCGATACGACTATTGGATTTAAAGAACCAGGTGATGTTATCATTCAACATATTAGTGACTACAATTCAGATGTAAAAGATTATGTAAATAGTTTTGATAATCGCAACTGTTGGTTGTATGTATGGGCAGAAGATGACGAAGCAATTGAGTTTGCGAAAGAACATTGTGGGTTTAACTACGTTGGAAGCAAAATAACGACTTTTGCAGAGATTTATAGCATATTCTTTAGGGATTCATCAATATCACTGGAGGAACGCACACACACTCGCATAGACGGCGCAGAGGCGGTTAACATCAAGAAGTGTACATTTGATAACATCGAAACATCGTTTATCGTCACTGAACTAGAAAATATTCAACAAGAATACACAAATCACTACTCAAATTACAATAAGAAAGGTTCGTGGTCAGCAATATCTCTCAGAGGTTACAGACCAGATGCATCTTTCATTGCAAAACCAATAGAGATGAATAAGAAATGGAAAGCAGATAATGATAAATGGGAAGAATGGCAATGTGAAGATACACCATTGCGTGAAAAGTTTCCCTATGTAAATGAAATTATCTCAAAGATACCTACTGATAGGGTTGAACGGATTAGATTTATGTCTCTCGTACCAGGAGGTGGAGAATTGAGTAGACACACTGACCAAGTCGACCCTCATCTAGGTGTAGCAGATGGTAAAATTATGAGACTACATATTCCAGTAATAACAAATTCAAAGATGGAATTTACATCGTGGAATATGCATGGTAAGAAACACTTAGTTAATATGAAAGAAGGTGAACTGTGGTACCTCGATATACGAAAACCACACATGGCAGTGAATAATGGTGATGACATCAGAATTCATTTAGTAGTGGATATAGAAGCAAATGATAAATGCAGACGATTATTTAGCGTTAGTTGAAGACTGGACAGACCCTTATGAACCACCAGTTATTGAAATACATGATGATGTTCATGTTGTTCGTGACGATTTGCTTCCTGCTGGTAGTAAAATTAGGTTCATCGACAAACTCATCAGAGATACCGAATGTGAAGAATGGGTATTCGGAGGAAGTAACAAAGTTGGTTGGGGTCCTATTTCTTTAGCATATGTTTGTAAAAAATATAACAAGAGTTCAACTTGCTTTTGGGCGGCAAGAAAAGAACCAACATGGCATCAAGAAAAGTATCTTGAATACGGAGGTAATATCGAATGGGTGAAGATGGGAATGTTAAATGTTACTCTGTCAAAAGCAGAGCATTATCGCAGAGAGAGTCCTCAGACCCGAAAGACATTACCTTTAGGACTAGAACACGATTGGGTGTTAGGAAGTATAGTGAAAGTCTCGCAGTCGCTACCTCTAGTGCCAGACGTAATATGGACAGTAGGATCATCAGGAACTCTGAACCGAGGGTTGCAACTTGCATTTCCAGAGTCCGAAGTTCATGTGATACAGACGGGTCATAAACTTAGTGAGAGACAGATTGGTAGAGCAATCTTACATGAAGTACCTTATAAGTTTGATAAACCAGTAAAAGAAGCAGAAGCACCACCTTTTCCTTCTGCACCTGAATATGATGCGAAAGCATGGAAAGTGATAAAAGAAAATATGAATAAAAATAAAACTAATTTATTTTGGAATGTAGCGGCATGAGAAAGCAAATCGATTATGTAGATGGTTTGTTTACTGATGAGTTTATTCAAGAAGTATCAACTAAGTATCATACAAATTTATTCGAATATGGTAACATATCAAATAATCCTAATGATGCAATCTTTTGGGCATCTAGACGTTTGAATGATAATTCACCAATCGCAGATTGTTGGCATCAAAAGAAAATACTTGATGTTATATCTAATTATTATAAATTTAAAACTTTTAAAGTAGACAATCAAAATATCTACATCAATGGACAGACATATGGGTTAGATGGTTCAATGCATATCGATAGTGGTCATAGAACTGCACCTGATGCACACTGTACAATTTTGTATATGGTAAATTGGCAAGATGAGGGTATACAAGGTTTCGAAACAAATATGGGTATTGTGCCATTCGAACCAGGTAGAGTTGTGATTTTCAACTCAATAATGTCACATAGAGGGTTATCTACCGAAAGAGCGAATAATTTAAGAATGACATTAACATGGAAAAGTTGCGAAATAGTACTTGACAAAACTAGTCCTTTAGTGTTATAATGAAAACTAATATAAGTGAAGTAGAGGTTATTAAATGAAGCATTTTTACGAAAGAAATAGTTATCTATTAGAACACGAAGTCAATAAGACATTCGAAGACGTTCTATGGATGACTGATACTGATTTTAGACAATGGTTAGTTGATATGAGAAAAGAAGTTGTTTACTCATGGGACACTTTAGGATTACCTCCTAGAGTTGGTTGGTCAGAAGATAAGATTATTGACCAGTTCAATAAGATGTCTAGTTTCAACGTAAAAGATTTTGAATGCTTTAATGAAGAAACTAATGAAACAGATGTTATTAGAAATACTAGTGTTGTAGGTAATGCCGCCAATCAGTGGTTCCCTACAATGATGAAAACAAAAATTGTCTACAATGATATTAGTAAAGCAAAATCTATATATGACCATTTTGTAGACGAAGACTTATTTCAAAAGGTGTACACATATGGACATAGACATTTCAAGAGAGATAGTTTTTATCACTATTCTAATCCTGTCAAGTTGGATGATGTACTAGATTTCGAAAATCAAAAGTACAAAGTAAAATCTGGCGTAGACTTTATTAACTGGTTTGAGAAAGTAGGAAGACAATACGATACACACGACTATTGGTTGAAACCTGATAAAGAAGAAGAGT
>TARA_B110000285_G_scaffold231850_1_pt1 | contig 29174 bp, 25 predicted proteins | sample TARA_B110000285 | Tara Oceans TARA_B110000285 (sample SAMEA4397756) | marine metagenome | biome: Polar Biome; feature: [SRF] surface water layer (ENVO:00010504); material: water (ENVO:00002006), including particulate matter (ENVO:01000060) such as... | depth 5 m
AAATGTTTTTATTATTTGAGTTAAAACTCTTTGATATCCACGGACATGAACTTATCGCAAACGAGCCAAAAATGTCAAGTACTAATTAAAGAAAATATTTAAACTTAAAAAAAGAGATTGTATTTTTTTGGTTTATGTTGAACGTATTAAGTGAGAGTAAAAGATTTGGGCTATCACTAACATAAGTAAGTAACAAAAAATAGTTTAATTAAAACCAAAAAAACTAAATTTTATTTTTTTAGAAAAAGAATAAATAAGTAGGATAGTTTTTTTCAACGACTTAAAGTAAGCCTTAGGCTGTGGACTAAAAACAAACTCTTTTACATGGATTTCAAATAAACCAATAAAAAATCTTATAATAAAAATATTTTTTTAATATTGTATACAGATAAGTATAAATAACGTAATATGATATATATAATGATATTTATAGAATTAAATATTATTAGTTAACGTTTAGAAAAAGGATTCAACATGATCACTGATTCTCAAATTTATCTTGCTTTATCTGTTGCACTTATGGCATCAATACTAGCAATTCGCTTAGGCACGACCTTATACGCCTAAAAATTTAAAGGTTTTCGAATTATTAAAAATATTGGAAACCTTTTAATTATTAGACAACTTAGTCAAATATAACGAACTTTTAAAAAATAGATAATGAAAAAAACTACTTTACCAATTTTCCCATTTACCGCAATCGTAGGCCAAGAAGAAATGAAACTGGCTCTAGAACTTAATGTTATCGATCCTAAAATTGGTGGTGTAATGATTATGGGAGATCGTGGTACTGGAAAATCGACGACAATTCGTGCAATCGCTGATTTATTACCAACGATTTCGATTGTAAAAGATGACCCTTTTAATTCACATCCAACCGATCTTGAATTAATGAGTGCAGATGTTCTTGCAGAATATCAAAATGATGTTACTTTAGAGACGGAACAAATTAAAATTCCAATGGTAGATCTTCCTTTAGGTGCAACCGAAGATCGTGTTTGTGGTACCATTGATATTGAAAAGGCACTAACTGAAGGTATTAAAGCTTTTGAACCAGGTCTTTTAGCAAAAGCAAATCGTGGAATTCTTTATGTTGATGAAGTAAATTTACTAGATGATCACTTAGTTGATATTTTACTAGATTCTGCTGCATCTGGATGGAACACAGTTGAGCGTGAAGGTATTTCAATCCGTCACCCAGCTCGATTCGTACTTGTAGGATCTGGAAACCCTGAAGAAGGTGAGTTACGTCCTCAACTTTTAGATAGATTTGGTATGCACGCTGAAATTAGAACAGTAAAAGATCCAATCCTACGTGTTAAAATTGTTGAAGAGCGTACATCTTTTGATATGAATCCAGAAGAATGGTTAGATAAATATGCAACAGAACAAACTGCTCTAACTGACAAAATTATTAGTGCACAAAATATTCTTTCTGACGTAAAACTAGATTATAACCTTCGTGTTAAAATCTCAGAAGTTTGTAGTATTCTAGATGTTGACGGTTTACGTGGTGATATCGTTACAAACCGAGCATCAAAAGCATATGCAGCACTTAATGGGCGTGATGAAGTAACGGTTAAAGATATTGAAAAAGTTATTACACTTTGTCTACGTCACCGTTTACGTAAAGATCCATTAGAAACGATTGATTCAGGTGACAAAGTACAACAAGTATTCGAAGAAATTTTCGAAATTGAAGAATAATAAAAGATAGACTATTAAAATTGCAGTAATCGAAATAAATCTAAAGTACCCAATATGTGATATTTAAATAGCTCTAGTAGGAATCGAACCTACATCCAAAACTTAGAAGGTTTTTGTCCTAATCCGTTAGACGATAGAGCCTTAATTTCTTAACTAACATTAACAGAATTAGTTAAAAAATGCAAATTGTTTGAAAGCTAGCAAAATAATCATTATAAAAAGAACTAAGAATTTTAAAAATTCTTAGTTCTTTTTTTGCCTATTAAAAACAAGAAAAATTACAATTAATTAATTTCCGTTTCAATGGATTGATCATCATCAGCCTTACTAGAATTTGGCCCATCTTGATCTTGATCTGGAATATTACTAATTAATGTCGCCATTAATTCTTGTAATTCTTTTGTCTTGGCTTTTAACTCTTCTAAATTATCAGCATCCATAGCAACCCGAACTTCTGCAACTAAGTTATTTACTTTTGTTTTATCAGCTTCATCTAAGGTTGCATCTAAACTTTCAAGTTGGTTCGTGGCTTGGTAACATAAAGAATCCGCCTCATTTCGTAAGTCTACATTTTCACGTTTTTCTTTATCAGCTTGTGAAAATGCCTCTGCTTCTTCAACCATACGATCAATTTCTACATCATCTAGTTTTGAAGAGCCGGTAATTGAAATAGATTGTTCTGCACCAGTATTTTTATCTTTTGCTTTAACAAGTAAAATACCATTTACATCAATATCAAAACTAACTTCAACTTTTGGTACACCACGTGGTGCTGGTTTAATACCATCTAGTTTAAACTCACCTAAACTTTTGTTATCCGCAGCAAATTCTCGTTCACCTTGTAAAACATGAATATCTACGTTTGTTTGGTTATCAACAGCCGTTGAGAAAAATTCAGACTTTTTAGTAGGAATAGTGGTATTTCGAGCAATAATTTTTGTCATAACACCACCCATCGTTTCAACACCAAGCGATAAAGGAGTTACATCTAATAATAAGATATCTTTTACTTCACCAGATAATACACCACCTTGAATCGCTGCTCCAACAGCAACAACTTCATCTGGGTTTACTGTTTGGTTCGGTGTTTTACCTGTAATTGATTTAACAACAGCTTGAACACTTGGAATTCGTGTTGAACCACCCACAAGAACAACCTGATCTAACTTCGCTGTATCAAGTCTCGCATCTTTCAATGAATTTTCAACTGGGATACGACAACGACTAATTAAGTCATCACAGAGTTCTTCAAAGAATGCTCGTTTTATCGTTGTTTCAATATGCTTTGGACCTGTTTCTGTTGCTGTAATGAAAGGTAAGCTAATACTCGATTCAGTTAACGTCGATAACTCAATTTTTGCTTTTTCCGCAGCTTCTGTTAATCTTTGTAAAGCTTGACTATCTTTTTTTAAATTAATACCTTCAGCTTTTTCAAAATCATTAACAAGATAATCAACGATTTTTTTATCAAAGTTATCTCCACCTAAACGTGTATCACCAGATGTAGAAAGAACTTCAAAAATACCATCACCAACTTCTAAAATAGATACATCGAAAGTACCTCCTCCTAAATCGAAAACTAAGATACGCTCATTATCTTTTTTATCTAAACCATAAGCTAATGAAGCCGCGGTTGGTTCATTAATAATACGTAAAACTTCTAAACCAGCAATTTTACCAGCATCTTTTGTAGCTTGACGTTGATCGTCGTTAAAATAAGCAGGGACTGTTACAACTGCTTGGTTAACTGTTTGACCAATATATTTTGATGCATCTCCCGCAAGCTTTCGTAAAATTTGTGAAGAAATTTCTTCAGGACTAAAAACTTTATCTAAATTTGAACATTTAATTTTTATTGTATCGCCATCTTCAACGATATTGTATGCAACCTCACGTAATTCAGCATCAAGTTCACGGGCACTGGAACCAATAAAACGTTTTACAGAATAAAACGTATTCTCTGCATTAATTACACCTTGTCTTTTTGCAATTTGACCAACAAGTAAATCTTGTTTTTTTGTATAAGCTACAATAGAGGGAGTAGTTCGTAAACCTTCCGAGTTTGTAATTACTACTGGTTGACCACCTTCAATAACAGCAACAACAGAATTTGTTGTACCTAAATCAACACCAATAACTTTATCTACCATGGTTATATCTTCTTTAATTTTATTAATTCATCACATTCATACTTATATTTAACAAAATAAAAACAATCTATAAAAAGAATAACCGACATTTGCTAAAAATTATTTCATAAAGTGCATCTGACTGGGTTTGAACCAGCGTAGAACGGATTATGAGTCCGGTGCCTAACCACTCGGCCACAGATGCGATTTTTGGAACTGGTGGGATTTGAACCCACGTCCAACCTAATAATTTTTTTAAATCATGCACAAGCTTAGCTTAAAAAAGCAAATTTTTTAGGCGAATAACTTAACTAGGACAAAAAGACCGAGAGCAAAAAGTAAGTGAATTATTTAATGTTAAGTTTATAAATTAAATAATATCAAAAATCTAAGCGAAAGCTAGAGTTCTTTGATTTGAAAATACGTTTTTGATTGCATTTATTTTTTTTATGATCGATTTTAACGAGTCGATTAAACTCGACTTGCAATAAAAAAAATATTAAATTGTCGAAACCTATCAGCCCCAAACAATAACCTTCTATCATGATATCATAATATAAGGTTATTACGGTTAAAAATTTACTTGCCCATAGTACCTACCTAAACGTAAAAAAGCGTCCGAACGACGAATCGGGGGAGTTAGTCGACAATCTTTTTCTATTTAAGAAAGAGACCTCGAATTCTATTTTAAAACGGTTGACCGCTAAGTTGCAGATTAATAAACCTGAACACTTAGTAGTTGTCTCAAACTTCACTTACTCATTGTGTTTTGTTTGTAAAGTGTTAAATATCTAATTCGACTTTTTAACTGCGAAAATAAAAACCGTTAGGCAGAAAGGGATTTGAACCCTTGATCTTTAGAATCGGAATCTAATGCTTTATCCCCTAAGCTATCTGCCCACAGTAACTAAATATCTTGTAAGATATCTTACATTACATATAAAAAATATAGTATTTTCTAAGTAAATTTATATGATTTACTTAAATGCTAAAAAATTCCGTATTTTCGATTAAAACTAATCGGTGCTACAGAAAGATATAAAAGGTCTTCTGACGATCACCTCGTCACGTGGCGTTACCAGTTGGAGTGAGCTTAAAAACGAAGAACTTAGCTATTTACAAATTTGACGATCTTGAAGCCCTCTAGCAATTTTTTCTGCATAAATGAATATTCCCTCCAAAAAAAATAATACTAAAAAATGCCAGAAACAAATCTTAACTAAGATTGATTTTTACATTAAAGTTAAAAAGTTCACTAAAAATCAGCTACTTTTCCTTAACAACAATACATTCTGTTGTTAAAATCATTCCAGCTATCGATGTCGCATTTTGTAATGCCGAACGACTTACTTTAGCCGGATCAATAATACCTAACTCATACATATCACCGAATTCTTCAGTATAGGCATTATAACCTATATTAAAGCTTTCTTGTTGAACACGCTCTAAAACAATAGCACTATTTTTACCACCATTTTCAACAATACGAGTTAAAGGAGCTGTGATTGCTTTAACAACAATTAAAGCACCAACTAGCTCATCTTCTTTTAGGTTTATTTTAGACCACTGCTTTAAACTTTCAGCTAAATGAACGAATGTTGTACCACCACCAGGAACAATACCCTCTTCAACAGCCGAACGAGTAGCATTAATAGCATCTTCTAAACGTAACTTTTTATCTTTCATTTCAGTTTCTGTTACTGCACCAACTTTAATTACAGCAACCCCACCAGACAATTTAGCAATACGATCTTGTAATTGCTCTTTTTGATAAGGTTCGTCGACTAAGTTAGTCTGCTTTCTTAATTTTTCACAATGTTTTTTAACAAGATCTTCAGTACCCTCATTAATAATCGTTGTATCATTTTTGGAAACAATAATACGACGTGCTTGACCTAGTTGTTCAAGCTGAACTTTCTCTAAACTTAAACCAGTATCCTCTGTAATAACCTCACCTCGAGTTAAAACAGCTATGTCTTCAAGAATTGGTTTTCTTCGTGCGCCAAAACTTGGGGCACGAACAGCCGCCACATCAATAATATTTTTAAGCTTATTTAAAATTAAAGTCGTTAAAGCTTCTTTTTCGACATCAGCCGCAATAATGAATAATGGACGTTTTGTTTTTGCAACCTGCTCTAAAACAGGAATTAAATCTTGTTTTACGATTGTTATTTTTTTATCGGTAATTAAGATATAAGGATTTTCTAAAACAACTTCCATTCTTTCAGGATTTGTAATGAAATAAGGCGAAATAAAACCTTTATCAAAACGCATACCTTCAGAAATCTCCAACTCAATAACCGTAGATTTACCTTCTTCCAATGAAATAACACCATCTTTCCCTACTTTATCTAAAGCAGAAGCAATCATAGTACCAATTTCTTTATCATTACCTGCTGAAATAGAAGCAACTTGAGAAATAGATTGAACATCTTCTACGGGTCGTGAATATTCATTAATTTGCGCTATTAGATAATTTAGAGCCTTTTCCATACCAATTTTCAACGAAATTGGATTGGCACCAGCTGTTAAATTCTTCATACCTTCTTTAACCATAGAATAAGCCAAGACTGTAGCAGTTGTTGTACCATCACCAGCAACATCATTAGTTTTTGAAGCTGCTTGACGAATTAATGAAACACCCGTATTTTCGATGTTATCCGACAACTCAATTTCACGTGCTATTGAAACACCATCATTAATAATTTGAGGAGAACCTGCAACTTTTTCTAAAACGACATTTCGACCTTTTGGACCTAGAGTTACGGAAACCGCCTCTACCATAATATTCATACCTTTAATAAGAGCACGTCTTGCATCATCTTGATATAATATTTTTTTACCAGCCATACCGATGTTTTTTGTATTTTTTGTTAATTCTCATTTTTTCTTACCCAATTACTAAACCTGTTGTTAATTAAAATTTAACTAACTAGTTTATGTGAGCATAACATTAAACCTAGAGTTTTAAAAGATGCTTTTCAATTATAATTAAAAAAACTTAGTGAAGTAATAAAAAAAACAATCGCATGAATATGCGCCTGAAAGTGCCAACAAAAACACGAATCTCAAGCAAAAAAAAAGACCATTCTTAGTATTTATAAGGATTTAACAAAATAAAAAAACAACTTATGTTGCTTAAAGGGTAAAATTTTGCTACATTTATGTGGTAGAAGCCTGGATAGCTCAGTTGGTAGAGCAGTGGACTGAAGATCCTCGTGTCACCAGTTCGAATCTGGTTCCGGGCATTAAAAAGATTTGTTTTTAAATAAGGTAAGTACTATCTTTTAAGAATGTTTTCTTAAATACAGAATTTGATGGTTTTATAAGCAGTGTAACATCTAAAAGTGACCTTAACAGTCACTTTCCCGCTTTATGATATTAGTAATTGTTTTTAGAAATTTTAATCTATACTTATCTGTAAATAACCTTTTAGTAGACTCTATAATTTAAAGATTAAAAATATTCTTAACTATGAAGAATAAATTAACTTCTGTATTAATTGCTTGTTTAGTTGCTTTATATGCACCTAGTGCAAGTTTCGCTGCTGGTATTCTTGTTGATTGCGACAAATCACCAGGTTTTACAAAACGGTTAGATGCAAGTGTGAAGAAATTAGATCAACGTATTGCAAAGTATGAAACGGGTACACCACCATATCTTGCTTTACAAAGTCAAAAAGAACGTACAAAGGCACGTTTTAAAGCTTATGCTGACTCTGATTTACTTTGTGGTCCGGATGGTCTTCCACATCTAATTGTAGATGGTGATTGGAAACATGCTGGTGAGTTTATGATTCCTGGTGTAGGATTCTTATACACTGCAGGTTGGATCGGTTGGGCTGGTCGTAAGTATGTTAATACTGTTGCGACATCAAGTAACCCTACAGAAAAAGAAATCATTATTGACGTACCTCTAGCGTTAAAGATTATGTTATCTGGATATCTTTGGCCAGTAGCTTCATGGCAAGAGTTTGTTGCCGGTGATTTTGTTGCTGAGCCTGAAGATATTACAGTTTCTCCTCGTTAATTTTTTTTAATTTTTTTTAATTCTTACTTTTATTAATTTTTTGTATATAATTAGATTAATAAGTGAGTTTTAATTTTAAATTTTTGGATCATATTTAATTACATAAGCTAATGTTTAAAAAATCTAGTATTTTCGCGTTATCAATCGGTGTTTCTCTTTTAGGCTCGACAGCAGCTAATGCTATCGAATTAGATGAAGCTACACGTACTGTAGCTCTTGATTCGGCAGGTAAAACAACAGTATTAACTGCAGAGCAAGTAAAGCGTGGTAAGCGTTTATTTAATGCGTCATGTGGCGCTTGTCATACAGGTGGTATTACAAAAACAAATCCAAATATTGGTTTAGACCCAGAAGGTTTAAGTTTAGCTACACCAAATCGTAATAGTGTTGCAGGTTTAGTAGATTATCTAAAAAACCCAACAACTTTTGATGGTTTAGAGTCAATTGCAGAAACGCACCCAAGTATTGCAAGTGCTGATATCTTCCCTAAAATGCGCTCATTATCGGAAGATGATTTATTTGCTATTGCAGGTCATATTTTATTACAACCAAAAGTTGTTTTTGAGAAATGGGGTGGTGGTAAAATTTATTACTAAAGCTAAGAAAAAGTTTTGCTAGACCTTTAGTGATAAGCGGCTTTAGAAGAACAAAAATAATCTTAATTTATATTTACACAAATTTATGGATGCTTTAAAAACGTATTTATCAACAGCACCAGTTTTATTAACTGTTTGGATGTCTCTTACAGCAGGTATGCTAATTGAGATGAATCGCTTCGCTCCTGATTTATTAACACTTTAATCTTAATTATTAACTATTGTAATTTTTTTAATTCTTAAGTAGTGTTTAAGATAGCTCAAGTTTACATAATAAAAATAAAAACAATGTGTCAGAATTATTCAATAGCAGCACATTTTTATTTTTATCGATGTTAAACTTGAGTCTTTTCTTTGTATTTTTTTTACTTCAACTAAAGTTGAAGGTAATTAAAAACGTTGCTTTAATCTTGTTGCCTTACCAGATAATTCGCGTAAGTAGTATAGCTTAGAACGTCTAACTTTAGACGATCGCTTAATTTCAATAGTTTGAACTTTTGGTGAATGTAGTAAAAAACAACGTTCAACACCAATACCTTGCATAACTCGACGAACAGTGATTGTTTTGTTAATTCCAGAATTTTTCATGGAAATTATAACGCCTTCATAAGCTTGTGTTCGAGTCTTTTTACCTTCTCGAATTTCCACCCCTAATCGAACCGTATCACCTACACGAACGTTAGGTAAATCCTCTTTTAAATACTCTGATTCCACCTTGTTTAGAAGTGCTGTATTGTTTATTTTGGTTATTTCGTTTGTTATCATACGAGTTTTACTTGTAGTTATAATATCTTTTAATACAATAACCTATTACCCATATTAACGTAAACCTTTAAGGATTTTTTTATTAATTGATGATTCCACCAAATCGACTAGAAGAAGAAAATAGAAGATAAAAACTCATTCTGGTAACGAATAACATGTTTGAACGTTTTACAGAAAAAGCCATAAAAGTTGTGATGCTTTCGCAAGAAGAATCACGCCGTTTAGGGCATAATTTTGTGGGTACTGAACAAATTTTACTTGGTTTAATTGGTGAAGGTACTGGGGTAGCTTATAAAGTTTTAAGATCTGTTAATTTAACTTTAAAAGATGCTCGAATGGAAGTTGAGCGTATTATCGGTCGCGGTTCGGGTTTTGTCGCTGTTGAGATTCCTTTTACACCTCGTGCTAAACGTGTTTTAGAAAATAGTATCGAAGAATCACGTGACCTTGGTCATGGTTATATTGGTACAGAGCATATTTTACTTGCCCTTTTAGATGAAGACGATGGTGTTGCTTGGAGATTATTTGATGATCTAAAGATCGATGTTGAAAAACTTCGTGCTGATGTTCTAATGGCTATTGGTGCTGATTCTTCAGATTTAAATGCCGTAGCTTTAGTTATTGGTGGTGAAGATGATGATCGTGAATATTCACTTGAAGAATATACCACAAATATTACTGAACAAGCTAAAGAAGGTAAGCTTGACCCAGTAGTAGGTCGTGCAAAAGAAATTGAACGTGTTATTCAAATTTTAGTGCGACGTAAGAAAAATAACCCTGTTCTAATTGGTGAACCAGGTGTTGGTAAAACCGCTGTTGCTGAGGGTTTAGCTCAAAGAATTATACAACGTGATGTACCAGATATTTTAGAAGAAAAAGAAATTGTTTCTTTAGATATTGGTCTTTTATTAGCCGGTACTAAGTACCGTGGTGAATTTGAAGATCGTATCAAGCGTATTATGGAAGAAGTTCAAAATTCAGAAACTATTATTTTAGTTATTGATGAAATTCATAATTTAATTGGTGCAGGTGCAGCAGAAGGTGCTGTTGATGCAGCAAATATTTTAAAGCCGGCGCTTGCACGTGGTGAGCTTCAATGTATTGGTGCCACTACAATTGAGGAATATCGAAAGCATATTGAAAAAGACCAAGCTTTAGAACGTCGATTCCAACCTGTAAATGTTCCAGAACCTACTGTTGATGAAACAATTCAGATTCTTCGTGGTTTACGAAATCGATATGAACGTCACCATATGTTAAGAATTAGTGACGGTGCTTTAGTTGCTGCTGCTAAATTAGGTGCACAGTTTATTGCTGATCGTTTCTTACCGGATAAAGCAATTGATTTAATTGATGAAGCTAGTGCACGTGTTCGTTTATCTGGTTGTGGTTTACCAAAAGCTGCGAAAGATTTAGATAAGGAACTTCGTGAATTACTACAAGCTAAAGATATTGCAATTCGTGAGCAAGATTTTGATGAGGCTGGTCATTGTCGTGATTTAGAAATGGAAATTCGTGCTCAAATTACAGCATTAATCCAACGACAAGAAGGTTTAAATAAAAACCAGGCGAAATATAATCCTACAGTTGAAGAAGAAGATATTGCAGAAATCGTAGCAGCTTGGACAGGTATTCCTGTAAGTAAAGTTTCCAAATCAGAAACGGAAAAATTACTTAAGATGGAAGAAATTTTACACGCTCGTGTAGTTGGTCAAGATAAAGCTGTAATGGCAATTTCTCGAGCTATTCGTCGAGCACGTACTGGTTTAAAAAATCCAAACCGACCAATTGCAAGTTTTATTTTCTCCGGACCTACTGGTGTTGGTAAAACAGAGCTTGTAAAAGCTTTAGCATCATACTTCTTTGGTTCAGAGGATACTATGGTTCGTATGGATATGTCTGAGTATATGGAACGTCACAATATTGCTAAACTGATTGGATCACCTCCAGGTTATGTTGGTTTCTCAGAAGGTGGTTTATTAACAGAAGCAGTAAGACGTAAGCCTTATACGGTAGTTTTATTTGATGAGGTCGAAAAAGCACATCCAGATGTTTTTAACCTGTTACTTCAAATTTTAGAAGATGGCCGATTAACTGATGCTCAGGGTCGCTTAGTCGATTTTAAGAATACATTATTAATTCTAACATCGAATATTGGTTCAAAAGTTATTGAGAAGGGATCACAAGGTGGTCTTGGTTTTGAAACGGCTGATGATGAAACTGATAGTCAATATGATCGAATTTCTAGTGCCGTAAACGAAGAGTTAAAACAATACTTCCGTCCAGAGTTTTTAAACCGTCTTGATGAAATTATTGTATTCTCTCAACTTAATAAGCAAAATGTACGTGAAATTGCTGATATTATGGTTGCTCAATTATGTGAGCGTGTCCTAAAACAAGGTTTAAACCTAGAAGTTACAGATGCTGTTAAAGAAAAATTAACAGATGAAGGTTACAATCCAATTTACGGAGCTCGACCTTTACGTCGTGCTATTATGCATTTATTAGAGGATAATTTAGCTGGTTCGTTCTTAAATACAGAATTTAAGAAAGGTAGTAATATTATTGTTAATTTAGATGCAAATGGTGAAGTTGAGATTAGTTTAACAGAAGGCACAGTTGTTGTTGAAGAAGAAGATACTTCTGATATTCCACAACGTCGTCGTTTTGCCTTATCTACAATGCGCAAACGTAAGAAAGAAAAAGTATAACCAGATCCTGTTGAAGTTTCTTAATTTGCACTAAAGCGTAATTTTTTTTAACCTATGTTTATTGATGTATAATTAATAGATATAGGTTGGAAAAGGTTGTAATCAGCTTTTTTTTAAATATTTCATGTTAAATATTTTTTATTTGATAGTATACTCTTATTAACTAGGTTTATAGTTTAGTTGATTCTAACATTAACCTTATTTTTTTAATTTTTAAATTATTATGACTCCATCGTTAGTAAATTTTGTATTAAGTTTGTGTGCCGGTTTTTTCATCGTAATTGTTCCGATTTCTGCCGCTTTAATTTGGGTTAGTTCAAACGATCAATTACTACGAGACTAATTTATGATTAACATCAACGTCGGTCCGAACATTCTTGTTGGAATGTTAATAATTGCAGCCTTTTTAGGTTTATATTTTGTTCGTACAGTTAAGTTTGAATTAGCGCGTGATGTTGACATGTTTTATACCAGTCTTGGTTTAATGTACAGCTCTATATTAATCATTCATGGTTGGCGTCTGGATCCGATTTTACTTTTTAGTCAAATTTTAATTCTAATGACGTTATTAGGTATTGGGTGGGAAAATATTAGATTACGTGGTCTTTTAATAGCTGATAAAATGAAATATAAAACATCAGGAAATAAAGATTATCTAGGTTTGTAATTATTGCATTATCTAGATATTCTTTTTTCAAACAATGCAGAAAGGGCATTCCTAATTTACTTTTCAGTAACTTTGTAATGGACGGTACTGGATTCGAACCAGTGACCATCTGCTTGTAAGGCAGACGCTCTACCACTGAGCTAACCATCCTTTTCTTATAGAATAATCTTATATTTTTAGAAGACTTTTGTAAAGTGTTTTACAATAAAAATTTTAGATGAGGAATTTAATTTAAATTCCTCACCTTTTTTATTTTTAAAGGTTACCCTTTTTTAATGCTAATAATAAAATTACAACTGGACCGGATAATAAAATTAGACCTGCTGAAAGCAGTTGTCCAATGATTTGCCAATTAATCATAAATGTTTAGAATCTAAATATTTTATCTTATTAAAATACATAATGAGTAGATTAGTCACTCACTGAATGGTATAACACATCGTATATTAATAAACATAATATTACACGATAGGTCCAAAAAAGTAAGCTAAATTTTTAACTTTTCGTGGGGTGTTTTTTATGGTACTATTATTTTATTGGTAGTAATGGGTTGCTAACTCAATGGTAGAGTACTCGGCTTTTAACCGATAAGTTCTGGGTTCGAGTCCCAGGCAACCCAATTAGATGAATTTTAAAAACGTGGCATAGTAATGTATTAAATGTAATTATTCAAACTTCAATTATGCATATAAAAGAAGATTTAGCTCGATTAGTTGAGATTTTACCAAAATCGATTCAAGAAACGATTAATGAACATCCAGATAAAGATATCTTAATTGAAATTATTATGGACTTAGGTCGTCGTCCAGAAGCACGTTTTCCTACACATCCAGAATATTTATCTCCTAATGTAATTACTTGGCAAGATTTAGATTATTCAATAAAACGTCTTAGTCGTTTTGCTGATGATAATCGTGCAGGTATCGAACGGACTTTACACCGTATTAGTTGTATTCGTAATCGTCAAGGTTTTGTAATTGGTTTAACATGCCGTGTTGGGCGTGCAATGTATGGAACCATTAATAGTATACGTGATTTACTAGAATCAGGTAAATCGATCTTAATTCTTGGTAAACCTGGTGTTGGAAAAACAACTATGGTTCGAGAGATTGCACGTGTTTTAGCAAATGAAATGGAAAAACGTGTCGTTATTATTGATACTTCAAATGAGATTGCTGGTGATAGTGATGTTCCACATATTGGCATTGGTCGGGCTCGTCGAATGCAAGTTTCACGTACAGATTTACAACACAAAGTAATGATTGAGGCTGTTGAAAATCATATGCCTGAAGTTATTGTTATTGATGAAATTGGTACAGAATTAGAAGCACGAGCCGCTCAAACTATTGCCGAACGTGGTGTTCAATTAATTGGGACAGCCCATGGTAATTATTTAGGTAGTCTGATTAAAAACCCAACGTTATCCGATTTAGTTGGTGGGATTCAATATGTTACTTTAAGTGATGAAGAGGCGAGACGAAGAGGAACACAAAAAAGTATATTAGAGCGTAAAGGTCCTTCTGCTTTTCAATTAGCTATTGAAATAAATGATCGTTTAGTTTGGACTATTCATGAGCGTATTGAAGAATCGGTTGATATGATACTCCAGGGTATGGACCCAAAACAACAGGTTCGTGATTTAAGTGAAGATGGTCAACTTAAAATTTCGTTAAAAAAGTTAGATCTAGTTAGTGATAGTAAAAGTATAGGAAATAATTCGACAAAGTTAAATAAATCCTGGCGTCGTGTGGATAAAACAAAAAGTAATCCGGTTAAACTATTAAAAAATGAAGACATTAACAATTTAGATTCTGAAAAAGTAAATATGGTTTCTAAAGTAGTCCAACTTATTGAACCGATTGTTTCAATATATACTTATTCTATTTCTAACAATTTAGTTAATAAATGTATTAAATCTTTGAATTTAGATATTAAATTAACTGAAAACATAAATGAAGCTACGATTGTTTTAGGTTTAAAAAGTCATTTAAAGGATAATTTCTTCCTTGTTTTAAGTGCTAAAAAGCTTGGTATTCCTATCTATGCGATTCAGAAAAATAATATACCTCAAATTACGCAAATTCTTTCAGATATTGTTTAATAATTTATATTTTGAACTTATTTAATTTCTTATAAAAAGTTGTTTATACTCTTTGTTAATGGATATTTGTATTGGAAGGACTAAATATGGCAACTAAGTACATTTTGACAAAAGAAGTAATTTTAGAACGTGTAAAACAAGTTATTGAAAATCAGCTTCTTCTTGAAGAGAATAGTATTACAGAAAATACAACTCTTTTAAAATCCTCCGGAGGTGATTCTTTAGATGTTGATTCGTTAGATCTTGTCGAATTAATTTTAACATTTGAAGAAGCTTTTAAAATTGATATTTCGGATGATGACGCTAGCAAACTATTAGTTGTCGAGGATATTGTCGATTATGTTGCAGCGGCACTTGAAAAAAAAGAAGAAGAAAGTGGTAAAAGAAAAAAGTTACCTGGTGAATTAGCCCAAGAATTAAATTTAGTAGATCCAATAATTGATGATTAGCTTCTACTTGATTTAAAGGACTTATATCTGTGTAACATTAACTTTTCTATACCTTCGGTTATGAGCATATTTGAAGTTATGATAATTAATGTAAATAATTTATATGGACAAAAATTAGACTTTTTGTTAGAATTAGTTAAGTAATCGGGATGTAGCGCAGCTTGGTAGCGCGCCTGCTTTGGGAGCAGGATGTCGCAGGTTCAAATCCTGCCATCCCGATTGATTCTAATTTTATTAACTATTGGTTGACAAAATCTTTAAGGTTAGAGTAAGATCAATTTAGTTACATATTGTTACACACATTTTTGGCCCCCATCGTCTAGAGGCCTAGGACACCTCCCTTTCACGGAGGCGACAGGGATTCGAATTCCCTTGGGGGTACTTTTATTTAATTTTACAATATTTGTAATATTTTGCTTTTTTTGATTCATAATTATAATTGAAAACTTGTATCAAAATATTATTTATTTAGAAATACAAGAGTTTCTGGTTTTTTATCTCCACAAAGGAGAGAACATATGACTATTAGTTCACAAGAACGTGATACTAAAAAAGTTAGAGTTTTAGTTGATCGCGACGTTGTCGATACTAACTTCGAAAAATGGGCAAAACCTGGCCATTTCTCAAGAACTTTAGCCAAAGGCCCAAAGACCACTACGTGGATTTGGAATTTACATGCAGATGCGCATGATTTTGATAGCCATACTAATTCACTAGAAGATGTTTCTCGTAAGATTTTCAGTGCTCATTTTGGGCAACTATCTCTTATCTTCTTATGGGTTAGTGGTATGCATTTTCATGGTGCCTATTTCTCAAATTATTCAGCTTGGTTAGCCAATCCCGTTGGTATTAAGCCAAGTGCTCAAGTTGTTTGGCCAATTGTTGGTCAAGAAATTTTAAATGGTGATATGGGTGGTAATTTCTCTGGTGTTCAAATTACATCAGGTTTCTTCCAACTATGGCGCTCAGAAGGTATTACAAGTGAAGTTGAATTATACTGGACAGCTCTAGGCGGTCTTTTCATGTCAGCTTTAATGATGTTTGCTGGATGGTTCCATTACCATAAAGCTGCTCCAAAATTAGAGTGGTTCCAAAATGCTGAATCGATGATGAATCATCATCTTTCTGGTTTACTTGGTTTAGGTTGCCTATCTTTTTCTGGTCACCAGATTCATATTGCACTTCCTATTAACAAACTACTTGATGCTGGTGTAACACCACAGGAAATTCCATTACCTCATGAATTCTTAATTAACCGTGAATTAATGTCACAGTTATACCCAAGTTTTTCAAAAGGTTTGGCACCATTCTTCTCAGGTAACTGGGCAGAATATTCAGATTTCCTTACATTTAAGGGTGGTTTAAACCCTGTTACAGGTGGTCTTTGGTTAAGTGATATTGCACATCATCATTTAGCTTTAGCAGTCCTATTTATTTTTGCTGGTCACATGTACCGTACTAATTGGGGTATTGGTCATAGCATGAAAGAAATTTTAGAGGCTCATAAAGGTCCATTTACTGGTGAAGGCCATAAAGGATTATACGAGATTTTAACTACTTCATGGCATGCACAGCTTGCTATTAACTTAGCAATGATGGGATCACTTAGTATTATTGTTGCTCACCATATGTATGCGATGCCTCCGTATCCTTACATTGCAACTGATTACCCTACACAATTATCATTATTCACACATCATATGTGGATTGGTGGTTTCTGTGTTACTGGTGCAGCGGCACACGCAGCCATTTTCATGGTTCGTGATTACAACCCTTCAACAAGTTATAACAACCTATTAGATCGTGTAATTCGTCACCGTGACGCAATTATTTCGCATTTAAACTGGGTTTGTATTTTCTTAGGTTGTCATAGTTTCGGTTTATATATCCATAACGACACAATGCGTGCATTAGGTCGTCAACAAGATACATTCTCTGATAAGGCAATCCAATTACAACCTGTATTTGCACAATGGATTCAAAATACTCATTTAGCAGCACCTGGTAATACAGCGCCTAATGCTCTTGCAACAGCAAGTTATGCTTTTGGTGGTGATGTTGTTTCAGTGGGTGGTAAAGTAGCAATGATGCCTATTAAGTTAGGTACCGCTGATTTTATGGTTCACCATATTCATGCCTTCACAATTCATGTTACGGTTTTAATCTTATTAAAAGGTGCATTATATGCACGTAGTTCTAAGCTAATTCCGGACAAAGCTAATTTAGGTTTCCGTTTCCCTTGTGATGGTCCAGGTCGTGGCGGTACTTGTCAATCTTCTGCTTGGGATCACATTTTCTTAGGTTTATTCTGGATGTACAATTCAATCTCAGTAGTTATTTTCCACTTTAGCTGGAAGATGCAATCTGATGTTTGGGGTACAGTTAGTCCTGAGGGTGATGTTGCTCACATTACAGGTGGTAACTTTGCAAACAGTGCGGTTACAATTAACGGTTGGTTACGTGACTTCTTATGGTCAGAAGCTTCACAAGTAATTCAATCATATGGTTCATCAGTTTCGGCTTATGGTCTAATTTTCCTAGGTGCACACTTTATTTGGGCATTTAGTTTAATGTTCCTATTCAGTGGCCGTGGTTATTGGCAAGAATTAATTGAATCAATTGTTTGGGCACATAATAAAATTAAAGTTGCTCCGTCTATTCAGCCTCGTGCTTTAAGTATTACTCAAGGTCGTGCTGTTGGACTTGCACACTATTTATTAGGTGGTATTGGTACAACATGGTCGTTCTTCTTAGCAAGAATTATTTCTGTTGGTTAAATTTTAAAAAGGTAATATTATTATGGTAAATAAGTTTCCAAAATTTAGTCAGGCACTTGCACAAGATCCAGCCACTCGTCGTATTTGGTATGGTATTGCAACTGCACATGACTTAGAAAGTCATGACGGAATGACCGAGGAAAGCCTATATCAAAAGATTTTTGCTTCTCACTTTGGTCATTTAGCCGTTATTTTCTTATGGACATCTGGTAATCTTTTCCACGTTGCTTGGCAAGGTAACTTTGAACAATGGATTTTAAATCCATTAAAAACAAAGCCTATTGCTCATGCAATTTGGGATCCACATTTTGGTGAACCTGCTTTAAAAGCATTCACACGTGGTGGTGTAAACTACCCGGTTAACATTGCATATTCAGGTGTCTACCACTGGTGGTTCACTATTGGTATGCGAACGAATAATGATTTATATTTTGCTTCATTATTCTTACTTCTTCTTTCTTCTACGTTATTATTCGCTGGTTGGTTACATCTACAACCGAAATTTAAGCCTAGTTTATCTTGGTTTAAGAATAATGAATCACGTTTAAACCACCATCTATCTGGTTTATTCGGTGTTAGTTCATTAGCTTGGACAGGACATTTAGTTCACGTAGCAATTCCTGAATCACGTGGTATTCACGTTGGTTGGGATAACTTCTTAACAACACTTCCCCATCCAGAGGGTTTAACACCATTCTTTAGTGGTGACTGGTTAGCTTATGCTAGTAATCCAGATACAGCGAAACATGTTTTCGGAACAAGTGAGGGTGCTGGTACTGCAATTTTAACGTTCGTTGGTGGTTTTAATCCAACAACACAATCTTTATGGTTAACGGATATTGCACACCATCATTTAGCGATTGCTGTAGTGTTTATTGTTGCTGGTCACATGTACCGTACTAATTTCGGTATCGGTCACAACATGAAAGAAATTTTAGATGCACATCGTCCACCTGGTGGTCGTTTAGGTGCTGGTCACCGTGGTTTATTTGATACAATTACAAATTCACTACACATGCAATTAGGTTTAGCTCTAGCTTGTTTAGGCGTAGCTACTTCATTAACTGCACAACATATGTATGCATTACCTGCATATGTTTATATTGCTAAAGACTTTACTACACAAGCGGCATTATATACTCATCATCAATATATTGCAGGATTCCTGATGGTTGGTGCATTTGCTCACGGTGCAATTTTCTTTGTACGTGATTATGATCCAGAAATGAATAAAGATAATGTTTTAGCACGTATGCTAGAGCATAAAGAAGCTATCATTTCACATTTAAGTTGGGTGTGTCTATTCTTAGGCTTCCATACTTTAGGCTTATATGTTCATAACGATACAGTAGTAGCGTTTGGTCAACCTGAGAAACAAATCTTAATTGAACCAGTATTTGCACAATTTATTCAAGCAGCTTCTGGTAAAGCATTATATGGTTTTGATGTTTTACTTTCATCTGCTAATAGTCCTGCAACTGTTGCTGGTAATAATGTTTGGTTACCTGGTTGGGCTGAAGCTATTAATAATAATGGTAATTCATTATTCTTAACAATTGGTCCTGGTGATTTCCTTGTTCACCATGCTATTGCTTTAGCTTTACACACAACAACATTAATCTTAGTAAAAGGTGCACTTGATGCACGTGGTTCTAAGTTAATGCCGGATAAAAAAGACTTTGGTTACAGTTTCCCTTGTGACGGTCCAGGTCGTGGTGGTACATGTGATATCTCAGCATGGGATGCATTCTACTTATCAATGTTCTGGATGTTAAATACAATTAGTTGGGTAACTTTCTATTGGCATTGGAAACATCTTACAATTTGGGGTGGTAACGCTGCTCAATTCAATGAGTCATCGAATTACATTATGGGTTGGTTACGTGACTACCTATGGTTAAATTCATCGCCACTAATTAACGGTTATAACCCGTTCGGTATGAATAGTCAAGCTGTTTGGGCTTGGATGTTCTTATTTGGTCACCTTATCTGGGCTACAGGTTTCATGTTCTTAATTTCTTGGCGTGGTTACTGGCAAGAATTAATTGAAACTTTAGTTTGGGCACATGAAAGAACACCTTTAGCGAACTTAGTTCGTTGGCGTGATAAGCCAGTAGCTTTATCAATCGTTCAAGCTCGTCTTGTTGGTTTAGCTCACTTTACGCTTGGTTTCTTCTTGACATTTGCCGCCTTCTTAATTGCTTCAACTTCTGGTAAGTTCGCCTAGCTAATTAAGTGTTGAAAAAAAACCTCTTTATAATTTTTAATTATAAAGAGGTTTTTGTTATCTTTTTTTAATCTGCCGTTTTTTCAATAACTAAAGTTTGAATTTTATCAAATGTTTGAGGATCTAAAATTGATATTTGCGAAAGCATTTTTCGATTTAAAGCTATATTTGATGTTTTAATCTTATTCATAAAGCGACTGTACGTCAAATTACTTGTTGAACGCGTTGATGCGTTAATTCGAGTAATCCACAAACGACGAAATTGTCGCTTTTTCTGTTTTCGACCAATATATGAATAGCGTAAAGCTTTCATTACTTGCTGGTTCGATACACGGAATAGTCTTGAATGTGTGCCTCTAAAGCCTTTTGCTAAACTTAATACTTTTTTACGTCTTTTACGTGCTACATTACCACGTTTAATTCTTACCATATTTTAAACCTCCTTTACTTATTAGGTAACATTAATCTAATTGCACGTAATTCACCTTTGAAAACAAGTGCTTTAGTTCTTAGATTACGTTTACGTTTTTGACTTTTTTTCTCTAAAATATGACCTTTGTAAGCCATACGACGAAGTACTTTACCTGTTCGTGTCTTTCTATATCGTTTTGCTGCAGAACTACGTGTTTTAAGTTTTTGTCTCATGTTTCAATTTTTACTTATTCTTATGTTTTGTTGTAGATAACATTTTTTTGTTATTGAACAAATAATGTCGCGAAATTTTTATTGTTTACTGATTATATTGTAACGGAAGTAAATAATGTTTTTATTGAAAATATTAATTTTCGAGGGTTTAATCTTTATTTTTTTTTGTTGCACGTGAAAGTCTATCCAAATATGAGTCATATCTTGCTGATTTAGGTGGCCTATTTAACCATTCTAAATAACCAAAATAAGCTTCAGATTGATCAATTGTTCCAAGTTTTCCTGTCTCTTGGCCCGGTTGCCATTCTGGTGGACAAACTCTCAATGGGCGTTTATAAAGATATTGTACCGCACGCAAAATTCTTAATACCTCACCAACATTAGCACCAATTCGTGTATCGTACAAGGCCGTATAACGAATTTTACCAAATTTATCTACAATAAATATTGAATGTTGGGCTGATTTATAATTAGTACCAATTATACCATACCCAAGTGAAATAGTTCGCCATACATCTGAAATTAAAGGAAATTTTAAACCTTTTAGTCCACCAAATTTTTGTGAAACTGAAAGGTTGTAACGTTTTACATAACAAAAATCATTACCGATTGCTAGTATTTCTGTATTTAGTGCTCTAAATTCTTCATACCTTTCATTAAATTTTAGTATTTGCATATTTCCATCAAAATCTAGATTGTATGGAAAAAATATCAATACTAAATTCTTTTTACGTTTATAATCGCTTAATGTAAATCGACCGCGTCTTGCATATTGTTTATACAGTACCCTTTTACGTAAACCTCGACGTTCTTTACGTTTTAAGTAAACAACACCCCAAGCACGAAAATTAGGCGCTTTTGAGCCAATTGCATTAAAATAAGGATCGGTTGTAAATCCTTTAGGTACATAAACCATTTTTTAATTGCAGTTTTTAAATTATTTCCCAATTAATGCTTTTAACATTTACATGTTAACATATGTTTTAAATAATATCAATTTATGAAACTAGATAAATATTACTATAATAGTAGTTATAACTATACAGTAATATACGGTATATGTTAGTATTAAATTGAAAAGTAAAAGTTTAAGGATTAAAAATGGACGTTTTAAGTTTAGGTTGGGCAACTTTAATGACTACGTTTACATTCTCATTAGCACTTGTTGTTTGGGGTCGTAACGGTTTCTAAGTTTTTTTGTATCTAATAAAAAAAATTAAATAAAAGTAATATATTAAATATTAAAGGATTTTAGCATGGGTGAAATTTTAAGTACTGCTGGTGCATGCATTGCGATGACATTATTTGGCCTTTCATTAGGTTTTGGACTTCTTAAAGTTCAAGGTGACTAATCTTATTTATCTAAAATATAAATAAATGTTAACAGTAATTTGGACAGGTTGTGGTATTGGTTTAATAATTTTGATTTTACTACGTCTACCAAGTAAAGATGGATCGGTACAAAGTTTTAATGTTTCTACAGGGTTATTAGGTAGTCCTAAAACAACAGATAATAAACTGCAAGGTTTTGTTTGGGCTTTAGTATTACTTTTTTTACTATTAAGTGGTGTACGTTCGACTAAATTGTTTAATCTTTAGTAATCCTGCTATAATAAAAGAAACGCGGAGTAGAGCAGTCTGGTAGCTCGTTGGGCTCATAACCCGAAGGTCAATGGTTCAAATCCATTCTCCGCCATTTCAAATTTCTAATAAAGATAGTTCTTTAACTATCTTTATTATTTTTTTATACTTTAATTTCATAATGAAGATAGTTTTTTAACTATCTTCATTATTTTAGGCTTTAAAGTAAGATTGGTATTTCTTTCTTTCTGGCACTTCTGTATATTCAGCAAGAATTTCTCGGAATTTTGGTCCTTCAATAGTTTCTTCTTCAATTAGAATATCAACTAGACGGTCCATTGCTACACGGTTTTCCGCTAAGATAGATCTAGCTTGTGTGTAACAGTAATTAACAATTTCTTGAACTTCCTTATCAATTTTTGATGTAGTATCTAATGTCATAGTAGTAGTACTAGTTTGTGTACCATCTAAGAAGACTTGGTTATTTGTTGCATCTTCAAAAGCGATTGGTCCAACAGGTGACATTCCAAAACGCGTTACCATTTGTCGTGCCAGAGATGTGACTTGCATAATGTCGGAACTTGCTCCAGTTGTAACTTCTGCTTCACCAAAGATTATCTCTTCTGCCGCACGAGCACCTAAAGTTCCAATAATACGTGCTAAAATTTGACCACGTGAAGTAAGTCCTTGATCTTCCTCTGGTGTAAACCATGTTAAACCTGTACGGTTACCACGTGGAATTAAGGTAATTTTTTCTACAGGATCATGATCGGCAAGCATTGTTCCTGTAAGACCTTTACCAATTTCTTGGTAAGCAACTAATCGCTTACTACGACTATCTTTTAAACAATTACCTTCTAATCCAGTAAGAATACGATCAACGGAAACACTAATATCATTAGAAGTAATTTCTGTTGTCTTTTGACGGGCTGCTAAAATTGATGCTTCGTTTAATAGGTTTGCTAAATCTGCACCAGAAAAACCTGGTGTACGTTGGGCAATTTTGTTTAAACTAACATCTTTATTAAACTTTTTATTTCTAGCGTGTACTTTTAGAATTGATAAGCGTCCTTTTACATCTGGTAAATTTACTGTAATTTGACGATCAAAACGACCTGGACGTAATAAAGCGGAGTCTAAAATATCAACACGGTTTGTTGCGGCAACAACAATAATACCTGTATTACCTTCAAAACCATCCATTTCAGTTAATAATTGGTTTAATGTTTGCTCACGCTCATCATTACCACCACCAACACCGGCACCACGTTGACGTCCAACAGCATCAATTTCATCAATGAAAATAATACATGGAGCATTAGTTTTTGCTTTTTTGAATAAATCACGTACACGTGATGCACCAACACCAACAAACATTTCAACAAATTCCGAACCTGAAATACTCAAAAAAGGCACTCCAGCTTCACCAGCAATAGCTTTTGCTAGTAGTGTCTTACCAGTACCTGGTGGTCCTACTAACATAACACCACGAGGAATTTTAGCACCAACTGCTGTAAATTTCTCTGGTGTTTTTAAGAATGTAACAATTTCTTCAAATTCTTCTTTTGCTTCTTCAATACCAGCAACGTCCGCAAACACTACACCAGTTTTTGCATCAAGTTGGAATTCATTTTTGGCTTTTCCAAGATTCATAAGTTGGCCAGGGCCACCACCCATGTTGCTTCCTCCGCCACCACCACGTCTTGCTCGTGAACGGAATAATAAGAATACTAAACCAACTAAACCTAGTGGTAAAACAAAGTTACCTAGGAATTTAAGAGTACCACCTAAATTATCAGTTTGATTTGTATGAGCATCAAAATCAACATTTGATGTTCTTAATTTTGTTATTAGTTGTGAAGCACCAGCTGGTATTTCAACTCTTATTTGTTGTGGTCGATTACCTAATTCTGGACTTGAAGCCTGAATTACGGCCATTCGTCCGTTTTCGTATAAGTCTACTTTTGTTACCCAACCCATATCAAGATATTCTAAGAAATGACCATATGTCATTTTTGAGCTTGGAATAGAATCTTTCGGGATATTTGAGTTTCCACTATTTTCGGCTAAAAGAGTACTTGGTCCAAAATAACTTTTTATATTTGGCCCAAAATAACTTTGCCCTAATAAAAACCCTAAGGTTAATAAAGCGACGAATGATGCCGCTATTTTTTTTATTAGATTCATTTTAATTAATTTCCTATTATTTTAAACTATTAGTCTTCTACATTTAATGTAACAATTCTTACTTAATTTTGACAATAAAACTTGTAATTTTTTTATGGTTCTAATTTATAATCAGAGTAATTATTAATTAATTGATTCTATATTATTTTATGGCTATTAAACGTGGTTCAATGGTAAAAATTTTACGGGAGGAATCGTACTGGTTCAGACGAGACGGAAAAGTTGCCTCAATTGACGATACTGAAGTAAGATATGGCGTAACTGTCCGTTTTGAAAGTGTAAACTATGCCGGTGTTAATACGGCTAACTTTAATTTATCTGAATTAGTTGAAGTAAAGAGTAAATAAAAAATCATATAAATTATTAACTCGCTAAAAATCCTTTTTTAGGATGTAGTTTTATGTTAAACTACTACAAGTTATAAACTTGTAGTAGTTTTTTTTTGTTATAACAAATATCTGTAGTAAATTTTTATGTTCTAAAAAAGAAAGGGATTCTTGATATGCATTTTGAGTTTGATAATCCGGAGATTGCAAGTGCATTCGAAGTGTTATTTAGAGGTTTTTTTAAAGCTACTTGGTTTTGGTGGCGTGTTTGGATATTAGCTGCTGAGTTACGAATTATGATCCAAATGTTTTTAAATATTAATCCATATTTTTATCCAGTCTATTATTTGTGGTTAGGTACGGATCCGATGTTTAATTTTGGCCGTAAGCTTTACCCAAAATTAATGGGTTTTGATTTATGCCCATTTATTAATTTTACGATTGCCCAAAAAATTGAATCGCAATTAGATCTTCTTGCACATGGTGTAGATAAATTTAATCGTTATAAGTATGAAAAAGCCTTACCTTCTGATGAAAAATTACCCAATATGATGCCGGGTTCAGATTTTTGGAAGGCTGAAAATTCCACTCTTCACGATCCTGATTTTTTTGCTATGCTAGATAATTTGCATATTAATCAATTTAATGATTACTTTTGTTAAAAAAAAAATAAAGAATAGAAATAAATTTCTATTCTTTATTTTTTTTTTGCCCATTTTAGCTTAAAACAGAATCAATAATTAAAAGATAAATCTTTTTTAATGAATGTTTTAGTCAATTGGACGCATTGAAAGTACTGGCTCAGTTTCACGGTTAATACCTTTCTCGAAACCAGCAGCAGCCGCACGAGCACGACCTGAATGCCACCAGTGACCTACAAGTAGGAAGAATGCTACGAACCAGTGGAAACAAGTTAACCATGATCGTGGTGATACATAGTTAAATGAGTTAATCTCTGTCGCTACACCACCTACTGAGTTTAGTGAACCTAGTGGAGCATGAGTCATGTATTCAGCTGCACGACGTTCTTGCCATGGTTGAATATCATTACGGATCTTGTTAATATCAAGACCGTTTGGACCACGAAGTGGTTCTACCCATGGTGCACGTAAATCCCAGAAACGCATTGTCTCACCACCGAAGATAATCTCTCCACTTGGTGAACGCATTAGGTATTTACCTAGACCTGTTGGACCTTGTGCAGATGCTACGTTAGCACCTAGACGTTGATCACGTACTAAGAAAGTAAATGCTTGTGATTGTGAAGCTTCTGGACCTGTTGGACCATAGAATTCACTTGGATATGCAGTGTTGTTGTACCATGCGTAACTTGCAGCAGAGTATCCCATTAGAGATAGTGCAGCTAAACTGTATGATAAGTATGCTTCACCAGACCAAACAAAAGCACGACGTGCCCAAGGGAATGGTTTAGTTGTGATATGCCATACACCACCTGTTAAACATAAAACACCTACCCAGATGTGACCACCAACAAGATCTTCCATGTTGTTAATAGCCACAATCCAACCGTCACCACCGAATGGTGAACGTAGAACATAACCAAAAATAACAAATGGGTTTAGTGTTGGGTTCGTAATAATACGAACGTCACCACCACCTGGTGCCCAAGTATCATAAACACCACCTACGTACATTGCCTTAATTACTAAAAGGAATGAACCGATGCCTAGAAGACATAAGTGAATACCTAAGATTGTTGTCATCTTATTCTTATCACGCCAGTCGTAACCAAAGAATGGGAAAGACTCTTCTAGAGTATCAGGACCAATTAGTGAGTGGTAAATACCACCAAATCCAAGTACTGCTGATGAAATTAAATGTACTACACCTACAACGAAGTATGGGTAAGTATTTGTAATTTCACCACCAGGACCAACACCCCAACCTAAAGTTGCTAGGTGAGGTAAAAGAATACAGCCTTGCTCGTATAGTGGTTTTTCAGGAATATAGTGCGAAACTTCAAAAAGTGTCATTGCACCACACCAGAATACCATAACACCAGCGTGTGCTACGTGTGCACCTAGTAATTTACCAGATACGTTGATTAAACGAGCATTACCTGCCCACCAAGCAAAACCAGTCGACTCGATGTCGCGACCGGCTACATTATTAAAGGGCGTTTCCACGTGGTAAAACCTCCTCAGGGAATACAAAGTTTTCGTGTGGTTGATCTTGAGCAGCCATCCATGAACGGATACCTTCATTTAAAAGAATATTCTTAGTATAGAATGTTTCAAATTCAGGATCTTCAGCTGCACGTAGTTCTTGAGATACAAAATCGTATGCACGTAAGTTTAAAGCTAAACCAACGACACCAATTGCACTAGTCCATAGACCAGTTACTGGAACAAATAACATAAAGAAGTGTAACCAACGCTTGTTAGAGAATGCTACACCGAAAATTTGTGACCAGAAACGGTTTGCTGTAACCATTGAGTATGTTTCTTCAGATTGTGTTGGTGTGAATGCACGGAATGTATTCGCAGCATCACCATCTTCGAATAATGTGTTTTCTACTGTTGCACCATGAATAGCACAAAGTAAAGCACCACCAAGAATTCCAGCTACACCCATCATATGGAATGGATTTAGTGTCCAGTTATGGAAACCTTGTAGGAATAATAGGAAACGGAAAATTGCAGCAACACCAAAACTTGGTGCGAAGAACCAGCTAGCTTGACCTAGTGGGTATACTAGGAATACTGATAAGAAGATCGAAATTGGACCAGAGAATGCGATAGCATTATAAGGACGGATACCAACAAGACGAGCAATCTCGAATTGACGTAAACAGAAACCAATTAGACCGAACGCGCCGTGTAAAGCGATGAATGTCCAAAGACCACCGATTTGACACCAACGTGTGAAATCACCTTGTGCTTCAGGACCCCATAATAAAATTAAAGAGTGACCCATACTGTTTGCAGGAGTTGAAACAGCAGAAGTAAGGAAGTTACAACCTTCTAGGTATGAACTTGCTAAACCATGTGTGTACCACGATGTAACGAATGTTGTACCTGTGAACCAGCCACCTACTGATAAGTAAGCTGTAGGGAATAATAATAAACCTGACCAACCTACGAATACGAAGCGATCACGTTTTAGCCAGTCATCGATTAGATCGAATAGGCTACGTTCTTGAGTTTGACCAATAGCAATAGTCATATTGTTTTAATTGCCGAAGCAGATTACTAATTAAATAAATAAATTTTATTTTTCTTTACAACTAACTAGTAGACAATTATAGCTTTCTTTTAGAATAAAAGTAACTTAAATTTTTTCTTAATTTTTGGGTCTTGTTTACATTTTCATAAAATTGGTATATTATCATTCTAGTAATTAATTGTCTATCAAAATATTGTTATGCTAAAGATGAGATTTAAACGTTGTGGGCGAAAGCGTCAGCCTATGTATCGTATTGTTGTTATGCAAGCAACTAGCCCTCGTGATGGTAAAGCCATTCGTGAACTAGGATTTTATAATCCTTTAACAAAAGAAACAAAGTTAGATGTTGAAAATATCGTTAAGAGTCTAAATACAGGTGTTCAACCAACAAAGACTGTTAAAAATTTATTATTAAAAGCAAATGTTATAACTGCTGTATAAATAATTTTTAATAAAATTAAAGCTTAGAATAAAAAAATACAATCTATAATAAAATATATAGTTGTAAAGTTTTTTTTATTTTACAATAAATAGTTGACTGTAATTTTAATTATAGGGATTTTTATTATGACTCTAAATATGCAAACACCTTCTCCAATTTTTGGAGGAAGTACAGGTGGTTGGTTACGTTCGGCAGAGGTAGAAGAGAAATATGCTATTACTTGGACAAGTAAAAAAGAACAAATTTTTGAAATGCCCACTGGTGGTGCAGCAATTATGCGTTCAGGCGAAAACTTATTATATCTAGCACGTAAAGAACAGTGTTTAGCTTTAGGTACTCAACTGCGTACTTTTAAAATCACAGATTACAAAATTTATCGTATTTTTCCAAGTGGCGAAGTTCAATATCTACATCCAAAGGATGGTGTTTTCCCTGAAAAACTTAATCCAGGTCGTGTAGGTGTTAATAATAAACCATTCTCAATTGGTAAGAATCCGAACCCTATTAAAGTTAAATTTACTGGAAAAGGTACATTTGATTAATTTTTAGGCTTTACAAATAAGGTTGTATCAATTATATTTTAATTGATACAACTTATTGGAGAGATGGCAGAGTTGGTCGATTGCGTCTGATTTGAAATCAGATGAAT
>TARA_B110000285_G_scaffold230203_1_pt1 | contig 29155 bp, 25 predicted proteins | sample TARA_B110000285 | Tara Oceans TARA_B110000285 (sample SAMEA4397756) | marine metagenome | biome: Polar Biome; feature: [SRF] surface water layer (ENVO:00010504); material: water (ENVO:00002006), including particulate matter (ENVO:01000060) such as... | depth 5 m
GGGCTTGATTCTTCCGATCGTGTTCGCTCAATTTGAGTGTCAATTTTGACAGAAATAAGGCTTATTAACTCCTTCTTTTGAGCTATCACAAAGGAGATTCTCTCGAATTTTCTGCTATTAAAAATAGCAATTATTTCTTTATACAATAAATTCAACCGGTCTTCTATTTCTTTTAAATCTTTAAATTGATTAAATTTTAACTTTTGATGTTGATTATTAACATGCTTGTAACTCTTCTTAGAAATAAAGTCTAATGATTGAGCTATATCGGTTAGATAGGCCAATATTATGATATAAAAATTACTCCCCCTGACACTGGTTTCATTTAAATTTTTAATCAAGAAGAAAATATTATCTCTAAGATCTTCTACCTCACTATCTAATTTAGCGACACCTTTTTTACTCTTTTTTAGTAATTCAGCATTTTGAGTTGAAAGTCCTTCTAAAAAGTTAGAATAGATCTTACTAGTTCTAGAAATTACATTCACAATATTTTCTGCAGTTTCTGAAATAATTCCTTGAACCGTACTGCTTTCTGATTTTTTAAGTTGTTTAGAGTCTACTTTTGAGTCTTTATTTTTATGTTTAATAAAGTTTCTTAAAAGCAAAATAATTGTTAAAAGTAAAAGAATTGGAATCATGGTTACTTTGTCCCATCGGATTAAAAGGACAACCACCCCGGAAGCTAAAAAGGCACCTAAAGCTGTTAGAAACCATCCACCAATAACATTTACTACACCTGCAACACGGTATACGGCACTTTCCCTTCCCCAAGCTCTGTCAGCAAGTGAAGTTCCCATGGCAACCATAAAGGTTACGTATGTAGTTGATAATGGCAATTTCATGGCAGTTGCTATAGAAATTAAAACACCTGCCACCATAAGGTTAACCGAGGCTCTAATCATATCAAATGCAGGGGCATCTACACTTTGATCTTTGGAAAGCATAAAAGCATTATTTCGCTCATAACTTTTTTCAATTCTATCATGAAAAGATTTAGGGAATAAAGCACCTAATGCAGAAGAAAGTTCGAAGAATCCATGAACAAGTGATCTAGAGAGAATATTTGGTGTAAATTTTTCGTGGGTATCATTCTGTCTAGACAAACCTATTTCAGTTTCTGCTACTGTTTTCGCTTTTTTAGAAAACCAAAGTGTTATCACCATAATGCCTCCAGCTATAAATAATAAAAGAGGTTCTGCAGGCACTTTCTTATCTAAAACTTCCATTGAAAACAAGGTTGGATCTATTCCAGAAATACTCCAGGCCTCGTAGGAATGATATGCCGCCATTGAAACACCAATAAAGTTAACCAAGTCATTACCCGAGAAAGCGAGTGCAAGTCCAAAAGTACCTACCAATATGATAATTATTAAAATACTTTTTTGTGAAAATTTTTGAAACACATAGGAAAGGGCTGTTAAAACAATAAAAGCCAAAGCAACAATAAGAAGCTCATTGTTTTTCAGAAACCCTGAAAGCTCTTTGTAGTACGGCGTTCCTTTTAGTCCTTTTATGAAAATAAAATAGATGATTGAAGTAAGGGCAATTCCACCAAAAAGGGCACCAAAGTTTTTTACTTTCTTTTCAAATTGAAAAGTGAAAATGATTCTAGAAATCCATTGAACAAAGGCACCTACAGAAAAGGCAATCGCAACAGATAAGAGAATACCACTAATTATTGTAATTGCTTTATCCGAATTAATATACTTACCTATATCAGCTAGCGTTTCAGTATCTGAAGCGCCAATTTTAATTAAGGACATTACTACAGAAGCGCCTAGAAGATTAAAAACTATGGAAACTGTAGTTGAAGTAGGAAGGCCTAGTGTATTAAAGAAATCTAGGAGTAGAATATCTGTTATAATTACAGCCATGAAAATGATCATAATTTCATCAAAGTAAAAAGACCCTGGATTAAAAATCCCTTTTCGAGCTACTTCCATCATTCCGCTTGAAAAAACAGCACCAATGAAAATCCCTAAACTAGCAACAATCATAATCGTTCTTAAAGAGATTGCTTTTGACCCTATTGCAGAGTTCAAAAAATTAATTGCATCATTACTTACTCCCACTACTATGTCTACAACCGCAAGAACTGCAAGGGCAATCAACATATATAAATAAATATTATCCATAATTAAGATTAATTTTAGTAAAGATCAATAATATAATCATTCACAATGTTATCAAATTATTAAAAATGAAGGTCAAATCCTGTTCTAAAAAGCACGTTGTCTTTAATCCCATTAGCGTTTAAAAAACTAATATCTGCTTGAACTTTTAAGCTATGTCCCATAATATACTTAGACACCCCAAAAGTGATTTGTTTAAGATCTGACAAGCGAGTGATTTCTTTAAAATCAACATTAGTATAGCGTAAAGTCATTTCAAGGTTGCCTTTCAAAAGGTAACTTCCTTGGAGGTTTATGGCAGATCCTGCAACTACTACAGCTCCTGTTTTGGATCTACCGTCTTCTTCTAAAGCTTCAATTTGGTCAGCTGCTCTATTTGCATATTCTCCCGTCAAAGCAAAGCTGTTGTATTTAATAACACCATCTAGAAATATGGTTCTAATGTCTGTTTCAAATAATCCCCCACTAGATTGTGTCATATAAGAGCCCATATTACTTCTGCTTTTTACAGCATTTTTATTAATATCATAGGTAAAACCAAACATGGCTTTAATTGATTTTTCGCGTTTTAAATCTCCTTGGAAATAATCGCCCTTGGAAGAGAATTCACCAAAAGGAAGCAATTCAAGTCTGGAGGTATATTGAAGTCCACCTATATTACCTTCAGTTATATTTCTACCCTCACCCTGTGAAATTGAAAACTTTTCTCTTGAAAACCACTTTCCACCCAATTTTGTTTTGTGACGTAATTGAATACCCATATCACGGTCAATATTGAATTTACTATTCAATAATGAACGGTCAATCAACTGTAAATTTGCTGAAGAAACAACTCGTTCTATATTTCCTGGTAGTTTTGTTTGACCTGCCCATAGTTCAAAATTTTTATGGAAATTCCACATGACCACTGCGTCTAAAATATACCTTGGTGTATTTCTGTTGTATACATTAGCTCCTGAAATATCTCGATTGGAAAGACCCAATTCGATTTTGTACTTTAGCCTTGATGAAAAAGCAAAACCTCCAAATTTCAATCGTGCTCTTCTAACTAAAAAATTGAACTCTGCAGGATCATAATCTTCTCCATTATAATTCCATTCACTTTGATAACGCGATTGAATTCTGGGTGCAAATTTTACACTAAAAGAACTGTCTTTTGCAATAAAATTTATCATTCCGTTACCAAACTTAGTGTCACTGATTTCTTGAGCTTGAAGTGAAAAACCAAAGGAGATAAACAAAAAAGATAGTATTAACTGTTTCATATTATTTTTAAAAATAATTAAAACGCAAAAATCATATTGTTAAAAACAGATTAATATTACTTTTTTAGACATCTTTAATTGATAACGTTAAAATCATTATGTTAATTAAGATCCACACATTAAGCAATCATCATCCTCACCTTCTTTGGCTTGCGCAAGCATTTGCTTAAGTTCTTGTGGTGTCAATGGCTCAAAAGGAACGGAGGCAGGCTGCTTAGCTGCTGGAGCAACAACTGATGCTACTGATGCAATATCAGATACTACAGTTTTTGTTTTTGCCTTGTTATCTAATGTAAACTTAATTGCATCTACTGCAGATTTTGTTCTCAAGTAATACATACCTGTTTTTAGACCCGATTTCCATCCATAAAAGTGCATTGAGGTTAATTTGGCCATAGTAGCACCTTCCATAAATAAATTTAAGGATTGTGATTGATCAATAAAGTATCCGCGTTGGCGTGACATATCAATAATGTCTTTCATGCTCATTTCCCAAACCGTGAGATACAGCTCTTTTAAATCATCTGGTATTTCATCAATACTTTGAACGGATCCGTTATTACGCATCAATTCTTGCTTCATGTCTTCGTTCCATAATCCACGATCAACAAGGTCTTCTAAAAGATGCTTGTTTACAACAATAAATTCTCCTGAAAGGACACGTCTAGTATATATATTTGAAGTGTAGGGCTCAAAACATTCATTATTTCCTAGAATTTGAGAAGTACTAGCTGTTGGCATAGGTGCTACTAAAAGTGAATTTCTCACTCCTTGTTTTTTTACGGTTTTACGTAAAGCAGCCCAGTCCCAGCGTCCACTTAATTCTTCGTCTTTTATTCCCCATAAGTTATGTTGGAATTCTCCTTTTGAAATAGGAGAGCCTTTATAACTTTCATAAGGGCCGTCTTTTTTAGCTTCTTCTGTAGAGGCTGTTAAGGCTGCAAAATAGAGAGTTTCAAAGATTTCTTGGTTTAATTCTTTTGCTTTATCAGACGTAAAAGGTAAACGCAACATTATGAATGCATCTGCAAGTCCTTGAACTCCCAATCCAACTGGACGATGTCTGAAGTTTGAATTCTGTGCCTCAATTACTGGATAGTAATTACGGTCTATTACACGATTTAAGTTTTTGGTCACCCGAACTGTTACATCAAATAAAGCTTGATGATCAAAAGCCCCATCTTTAATAAACATTGGTAAGGCTATTGAAGCTAAATTACATACAGCTACCTCATCTGGAGAGGTGTACTCCATAATTTCTGTACATAAATTTGAAGAACGTATGGTGCCTAAATTTTTCTGGTTAGACTTTCGGTTTGCAGCATCCTTATAAAGCATGTAAGGAGTTCCTGTTTCAATCTGAGATTCTAAAATTTTCTCCCAAAGTTCTCGTGCTTTTATTGTTTTGCGTCCTTTTCCTTCTGATTCATACTTAAGGTACATTGTGTCAAATTCATCACCATGCACATCAAAAAGACCTGGACATTCATTTGGACACATTAAAGTCCATTCTGCGTTTTGTTCTACTCGCTTCATGAATAAATCTGGAGTCCACATGGCATAAAATAAATCACGTGCACGCATTTCTTCTTTTCCGTGATTCTTCTTTAACTCTAAAAACTCAAAAATATCAGCATGCCATGGCTCTACATAAATGGCAAATGAACCTTTTCTTTTCCCCCCTCCTTGATCAACATAACGAGCGGTATCATTGAAAACACGTAGCATTGGTACAATACCATTTGAAGTACCATTTGTTCCGGCTATATAAGATCCCGTAGCACGAACATTGTGAATAGATAAACCAATACCTCCTGCTGATTGTGAAATTCTAGCTGTTTGTTTTAAAGTATCATATATACCATCAATACTATCGTCTTTCATGGTTAATAAAAAACATGACGACATTTGTGGTTTGGGCGTTCCTGAATTAAATAAAGTAGGTGTAGCGTGAGTGAAATATCTTTTAGACATCAACTCATAGGTTTCAAGCACAGAATCAATATCATCTAAATGAATCCCAACAGAAACACGCATCAACATATGTTGTGGGCGCTCTACTATTTCTCCATTTAATTTAAGTAAATACGAACGTTCAAGTGTCTTAAAACCGAAAAAATCATACCCGAAATCTCTGTTATAAATAATGTTTGAATCTAATTTATCCGCATTTTTTTTAATGATTTTATAAACCTCATCAGAAAGTAACGGTGCTTTTTTTTCTGTTCTAGGATTTACATACTGATATAAATCAGTCATTGTCTCAAAAAAAGATTTTTTTGTGTTTTTATGTAAGTTAGATACCGATATACGTGCTGCTAGTTTAGCATAGTCAGGGTGCGATGTAGTCATCGTAGCAGCAACTTCTGCGGCAAGATTGTCCAAGCCAGAAGTCGTAACACCATCGTAAAGCCCTTCAATCACTCGCATTGCAATTCGAACAGGGTCTACTAAAGGGTTTAATCCATAGTTCAGTTTACGAATTCGAGCAGTAATTTTATCGAACATAATGGGCTCTTTACGGCCATCTCTCTTGAGTACAAACATAGGCGGGTCTTTAAAAGTTATTCACTTCTTCTAAAAAAATAGAAGAAATTGGTTATGGTTTATTTCGATTAAAAATCTGCGTCGAAGCTGATTTTTGTTTCTTGATCTTCTGCATTTAGAACACCTGCTTTTTGATATTCCCCTACACGCTTTTCAAAGAAATTAGTTTTTCCTTGTAGTGAAATCATATCCATAAAATCAAATGGATTCGTCACATTAAATTCTTTTTCTAAATTTAGCTCAATCAGAAGTCGATCGGTAACAAATTCCAAATACTGGGTCATCAATTTAGCATTCATGCCAATTAAACTAATTGGCAAAGATTCTGTAATAAATTCTCGCTCTATCGTTAGTGCATCTAGAAGAATTTCTCTAATACGTGCTGGAGGAACTTTATTAACCAAGTGATGGTTGTGCAAATGCACGGCAAAATCACAATGTACTCCTTCATCTCTTGAAATTAACTCATTTGAAAAAGTAAGCCCTGGCATTAGACCTCTTTTCTTTAACCAATAAATAGAACAAAACGCACCAGAAAAGAAAATTCCCTCTACAGCGGCAAAAGCAATAAGACGCTCGGCAAAAGAATCTGAATCAATCCATTGTAATGCCCAATCTGCTTTCTTCTTGATTGCTGGAAAAACTTCTATTGCCTTAAACAAGTTGTCTTTTTCAGCATCGTCTTTCACGTAGGTATCTATTAACAACGAATAAGTTTCTGAATGGATGTTTTCCATCATAATTTGAAATCCGTAGAAAAATTTAGCTTCAGAATACTGCACTTCATTTACGAAATTTTCGGCAAGGTTTTCATTTACAATACCATCCGATGCTGCAAAAAAAGCAAGAATATGCTTGATGAAATATTGCTCATCATTAGTTAATTTTGTGTTCCAATCTGTTAAATCTTGATGTAGATCAATCTCTTCAGCAGTCCAAAAACTTGCCTCCATTTTTTTGTACCATTCCCATATATCATGGTGTTGAATTGGAAAAATAACGAAACGATTTCCGTTTTCTTGGAGAATAGGTTCTACTGCTGTCATTTTGATTATTGATTTAAAATAGATTGTTTATTGTTATTACAAAGATTCTAAAATGAATCCAGAATTGAAAGGGCAACTTTTCCACAATGAGGGTTAGTTTTTAACAATATGAACTTTTTTTGACCTTTTTAAGACAAAACCCAATAATCAAAAACACTTGACTGTGAGGATGTTATGATAAAATATAGTTGGTAGCCCCTTAAAACATTGGTACAGATCTTAAGACGTCTTATTTGCATATTCTTCCAAAGCAGCATACCATACTTTACCAAATTTTCTTATGAGAGCAGTTTTGACAAATTGATAGATAGGAATTTTAAGTGATTTTCCTAAATCACACGCATCAGAACAAATCGACCAACTATGATAATTTACGGCAGTCATTTTATCATAGTTTTGAATTCTAACAGGATAAAGATGGCATGAAATGGGTTTTTGAAAATCAATGACACCTTGTTTGTGTGCTTTTTCAATCCCGCATGAAGCAACCCCGGTTATAGAAAAAACAGTATAAACACATTCTTTTCCTTTCACCAAAGGGGTTTCAAAATCACCATCAATTCCTTTCACATAAACACCTTGTTCTTCAATAGAAGCAATCCCATTTTTATTTAAAAAAGGTTTTATTTTAGAATAATGCCGCTCCAAGTAGGAAACTTCTTCTTTTTCCAGAGGAGCTCCAGCCTCTCCCGAAACACAACATTCTCCTTTACACATTGAAATATTACACACAAAATCTTCTTTGATTAAGTCATCTGAAATGAGCGTGTTTTCAATCGCTATCATTAATAAATTTTAAGTAAAATTAAACATTTAAAAGTGTTTATTTCACATATTGAAATTACATTTGTCTAAAATTTAAATTGTGTTTGACCTTAAAGAAATTTTCACTGCAAGCTTAGTTCTATTAGCAGTTATTAACATCCTTGGAAGTGTGCCCTTAATTATTTCTCTACGTGAAAAAGTAGGGCATATTGAATCCGAAAAAGCTTCAATTATTGCTGCAATAATTATGATTAGTTTTTTATTCTTAGGAGATGAGATATTAAAGTTAATTGGCATAGATGTTAATTCTTTTGCTGTGGCTGGTTCTTTAATTCTTTTATTCTTAGCATTAGAGATGATTTTAGGTGTTACTATTTTTCGAAATGAAGCCCCCGAAACAGCATCTATTGTTCCGATTGCATTTCCAATGATTGCTGGTGCAGGCACAATGACTTCGTTACTTTCTTTACGTGCAGAATTCGATGTTGCTAATATTATTATAGCAATTTTAATAAATATTATTTTCGTCTATATCATTCTTAAATCGTCTAAAATGATTAAAGGTTGGCTAGGAAAATCCGGAATCAATATTATTCAAAAGGTTTTTGGAATTATTTTATTGGCAATCGCGGTAAAATTATTTACCTCCAATATCGGTCAACTTTTGTAAACCACTATCTTTGTCTTATGAAAATAATACTCCCTCTTTTTATGTCGCTTGCCGTTGCCTCTTGTGTTTTTAATCTTACTCAAATTGATTGGGCTGATCCATTAGCAGGCAAAAGTAGTGTCGCTGTTATTGGTGTTATGGCTTCAACTAGTGCTTTTTTATTGATTCTCATTTTAATACTTTCAAAAAGAGTTGCCCAAAAATTAAAAAAAAACTAAGGAGTTTCGATTTCACTAAGAGCCTTTTGAATAAAAGGATCTTTTTCGTTTACAATTCTATTATATAAATTTTCACTAAATAATTGTATAGCAATATATGCTTTTGTAGCATTAATAAGAATTGCTTCGTTCTTATCATTAATGGTAATAGGGTAGCTGTTTTCTTTACAATATTTTTTAAAAGCTTGCACCAGCTCCTCTTTAAAAGGTAAGGGCTCATTATAAAACATTGGAGCGTTATCAAATTTATATTTCTTAGGGTTTGCATCCATTTCTAAAAACACAAACCTGTTTAATATATTAGAACGAATAAAATAATTATTCAATAGTTCATCAGGGGTTTCTTGATTAGAAATAAAATAATCGGGCATAATTCCACCTCCACCATAAACTGTTCTTCCATTTGGGGTGGTAAATGCTAAACTATCATTTTTAGGGATATTGGATTCATCTTCCATTTCACCCGTTTCATAGCGCTGTGGTACTTCAGCATAATAATCGGTTCTGGAGGTGCTATCATAAGGACGCTGAATAGACCTTCCTGTTGGAGTATAATAACGTGCTGTTGTAAGGCGAATTTGATCACCTCCGCCAAGTGGCAACTGTTGCTGAACAAGTCCTTTACCAAAAGTCCGCCTTCCTAAAATAAAACCGCGGTCATTATCTTGAATTGCTCCAGCAATAATCTCGCTTGATGATGCTGAATTTTCATCAACTAAAACATATAGGCCTCCATTTTCAAACAAGCCTGATGAGGAAGCAACTGTTAGTTCTCTTAGACCATTATTTCCCTCTACAATAACAATAGGCTTTTGAGCTACTAAAAAATCGTCTGCAATTTGCTTAGCAGGCAATAAGTATCCTCCTGGATTTCCCCTTAAATCAAGAACTAGATTTTGTAATTTTTGGGCTAATAACTTTTCTAAAGCGTAACGAAATTCAGGAAAAGTGGTTTGTGAAAAGCGATTAATTTTAATATATCCTGTGGTTTCATTTATCATGTAAGAGGATGAAATACTTGGTAAAGGAACTGGTCCACGTTTAAATTTAAATGAATAGATAGAGTCAGTTCTTTTTCTGTATACTTTTAATTCTATAGGGGCTTTGGAGGGTCCCTTTAATTTTAAAACCACAGCTTCACTGCTAAGTTGTTTTTGGTAAAGTGTGTCTTGATCAACCATTAAGATTCGATCCCCCGATTTTAATCCTGCTTTTTGACTAGGCCCCCCTTCTAAAACACGGACCACAGCTATACTATCTCGAACCACAAAAAAACTAACACCAATTCCCATGAAATTACCCTGCATACTTTCTGTAAGGGCTTGTTTTTGAACTGCAGGAATATATACGGAATGTGGATCTAATTCATTTACAATTTCTTCTATTACAACCCCTACAATACTGTCCGTATTTATTTTGTCTACATAATCATTCGACAAATAGGTGATCAATTGATTTAGCTTTTGTAAACTCGCGAAGGTTGTTGCAGGTCTATCGTTGTTCAATAAATTATGAGAGCCTCCCAAATAGCCAATAGCCACTGAAAGTAAGATAATTAAAATTAAGAAAAAAATATTTGCTTTCAATGGGTTTTACTTTTTAATGGAACATGTTTTAGTTCAACACCTGCTTTTTTTAAAAATTCTAGTCCGGTAGTATCTTTGTATTCTTTAGAATAAACAAGACGTACAATGCCCGATTGATGAATTAATTTACTGCAATCTCTACAGGGTGAAAGGGTAATGTAAAGTGTGGCTCCTTTACATGACTGAGTAGAGGCTGCTACTTTTAAAATTGCATTTGCTTCTGCATGAAGCACATACCATTTCGTAAAGTGCTCTTCATCTTCACATACGTTTTTGTAACCAGTAGGGGTTCCGTTAAAACCATCCGAGATAATCATGCGATCTTTTACAATAAGAGCGCCAACTTTTTTTCGCTCACAATAAGACAATTGCCCCCAAGTGGCTGCCATTTTAAGATAGGCTTTATCATACTTTTCTTGCTTTTCTTTTACCATTGTGACGAAGATACCAATTTAGGGCTCATTCTATTTTAAATTCTTTCTAAAATCATTTTAAAGGCGGCCAATAGAATTAAGGATCCTATAATAAATTTCCATTTTTTTTTAGACTGTTTTAGGGTTTTCAAAACAAGCCTGCATATAAAAAGTACTACTATAACAATTGTAGCTTGAGCCAATTCTACACCTAAAGCAAATGAGAATAGAGAACTTGTAACTGCATTTTCAGGAATTAGCATCTTAAAATAACGCCCAAAACCTAGCCCATGAATAACGCCAAAAACAACCGTTATAAGCGGGAGGAATATTTTACTTTTAGTGGAACTATCCTCACTCTTTAAAAAGAATATAGAAGTGGCACTTAAGGCAATTGTAATGGGAATCAAAAGTTCTATCCAATAGCTAGAAAATGGAAATTGTGTATAAAAATTTCCTATAAGAGAAATGGTGTGTCCAAGCGTAAAAAGGGTTACCCAGCATAACAATTTACCACTCTCTTTAAAACTAAACGGAAGGGTCAGCGTAACAATAAAATAGAAGTGGTCTAATCCTTTCCAATCAATTACATGCCAAAAACCTAAGTTAATATAAAACCAAAGTGTTTCCATCATAATTTTCGTTCTTTCTTAATGGCCTCGTAGGCTTTCTGTACTTGTTGAAATTTCTCTTGTGCTCCTTTAATTAAGGCTGGATCTTTAGACTGTAACTTATCTGGGTGGTACCTTTTAGCCATTATTCGGTAGGCTTTTTTAACTTCTACATCAGAAGCGGAAGGAAGTATTTCTAAAATCTTGAATGCATTTCCCGTGGCTTTAATAAACATGGCTTTAATACTCTCTAGATCAGCAGAACTTATACCCATTGCAACGGAAATTTGATTTATTTTTTGAAGTTCAGATTTAGAAATACTTCCATCGGCATTTGCCACTCCAAAAAGAAAATGAAGAATCTGTAGTTGGGTTTCATATCGAGCTTTTGTTCTGAAAACTCTAACCAATTCCGGAATACTAATTGCCTCTTTTTTTATTTGCTCATTAAATATTTCAAATATTGAAGCTGCTTTTTCTGCACCGTAATTTGTGATAAAAAAAGAGCGGACAAATTGTAATTCAGCAGCTTTAACCTTTCCGTCGGCTTTAATAACTATTGCGGCTAACGAAATTAAATTAATTTGAAAAAACGCTGGTTGACTATTTTGAGATTGAGGATTAAAATTAATTCTCTTTCCACCATAAAATTGCTCAAATAAACTTCCAATGAAAAACCCGAAAACTCCTCCAGGAAAGCGAAATAAATAATATCCTATAAACGCTGTAATCCACTTAATCATATTTTATCTAAATTAATTGCAAATTTGACAAATAAAATTGGCCTTACAAAACGTTATGAGATAGCATTACTTTTATATCTTTGAATAAAAAAATATGTATCCAGCAGAATTAGTTAAACCGATGCGCGAAGAGTTAACAAACATCGGTTTTGATGAATTACATACTTCAGAAGGTGTTGCAAGTGCAATAGAACAAAAAGGGACAACCTTAGTGGTTGTTAATTCCGTTTGTGGTTGTGCTGCTGCTAATGCTCGTCCTGGAGTCCATCACTCATTACAAAATGATAAAACACCTGATCATTTAGTGACTGTATTTGCGGGAGTAGATGCCGAAGCAACCAACACTGCTCGTGATAAAATGATTCCCTTCCCTCCTTCCTCCCCTAGTATAGCGCTATTTAAAGACGGTAAACTAGTTCATATGGTAGAGCGTCATCATATTGAAGGTCGTCCTGCAGAGTTGATTTCGGAAAACTTAAAGGCTGCCTATAACGATCACTGTTAAATTACTTTTATTCTTCAAGGAATGATTAAGTCATGAAAGTGCTTTTAAAGTATTTTATTAGTGGACTACATTTCATATGCTTTGGTTTTTTATTAAGCTTTTTCCATGTAATTCAATGGGTAGGTTTTTATATAATTGGGAATGGTGTCCAAAAAGGGGCAGTAGATGTTTTGAATTTTTTTCTAATTAAATGTTTGTTAATTGTTGGGGCAAAAATAACATTTGACAACCCTTTTATCCTTCCTAAGAATCGATCCATAATATTTGTAGCTAATCACCAAAGCACCTATGATATTCCTCCCATAATATGGCACTTTAGAAAACACCACCCTAAATTTATAAGTAAAAAAAAATTAGGGAAAGGAATTCCAAGCATTTCATTTAATTTACGACACGGAGGCTCTTTGCTTATTGATAGAGAAAATCAAAGAAAAGCACTAGAAGACATTCAAAAATTTGCCAAAGGGTTAGCCCAGAAAAACCATTCTGCTGTAATATTTCCGGAAGGAACAAGAAGTCGTGATGGTATTGTTAAGCCATTTCACAAGTCGGGCCTATTAAGTTTGATGAAACACATGCCTGATGCCCTTATAGTCCCTATAAGCATTGGGAACTCTTGGAGGTTTGCCTTTAGGAATTATTTTCCAATGCCACTTGGAGTTCATTTAAAAGTTACCGTTCATGCCCCTATAGAAATTACTGATGGAGAGCATGAATCTCTTTTTTATATAATTGAAAAAAAAATTGTTGATGAAGTAAATAGACTTCAAAAAAAAATGTAAAACTTATCGCGGTAATATGATGGTAAAAGTGGTGCCCTTTTTAGGTTTTGAAACAAACGAGATGGTACCGTTATGAGATTCAATAATATTCTTCACAATCCCCAACCCTAAACCCATTCCAGAGGTTTTTGTGGTGAACTTTGGTTCAAAAATTTTATCATTTAAACTTGGGGGGAACCCGTTTCCATTATCTGAAATGCTAAGGAACGTTTGCTCGGGCTCTGAAATTAATTGAATTCCTATTTGAGGGGTCTTCTTTTTAGGAATGGATTGAAGCGCATTATGAATCAAATTTGTAATCACTCGAATCCATTGTGTTTTGTCAAGCTGATGGTAAATATGTGCTTTATTAGATGAAAAAATAAGGTGATCCTGCTGAAAAATATTAATTGCCATTTTAGTAACATCTACCAAATCACATTCTTTTATATTAAGCTCAGGAAGGGAAGCGAAATTAGAAAAGGCCTCAGCTACTTCACTCATAGTATCAATTTGTTGAATCAATAACTTTGAAAAATTAGAAAGCTTTTCTTTACTATCAGGATCATTTGGATCATATTTATGCTGGAAACTTTGAATTGTTAAACGCATTGGGGTCAAAGGATTTTTAATTTCATGTGCCACCTGTTTGGCCATTTCTTGCCATGCTTGTTCCCGTTCTTTTTTTGCTAATTTAGCAACACTTTCAGACAAATCATCAATCATTGAGTTGTAAGAATTCACTAAACTATCAATTTCTCTTGTTGCATTTTTTAAAAATATTTTTTTGTTCTTTTTCTCTAAACCTGTTTCGCTCATTCTAACTCGAATGGTTTCTAGGGATCTTGTTACAAAATTTGATAAGAAATAGGCAATGAAAATTACCACAACAAGTAGAAATACATAAATCCTATATAAGTTTTGCAAAAAGAAATTTAATTCATTTTCAGAAAAGGAAATGTCTTCAAAATATGGAAAAAATAAAATTCCATACGGATTTCCAAATGCATCATTTAAAATACTATACGAAGCATGAAATTTATGAATATCTGAATTATATCTTTCTAAATAATTGCCTGTTTCACTTTTAGAAATCAAATCCAACAACGAATCGTCTAATTGATAATTATTTGCAATCACTTCAAGGGGAGAATGGTACATTAAAAGTGGTGTTCCATCTAACGAAAATAATGAATAACGCACATTATGAATCTTGTTTATTTGTTCAAAGTCTGTGTTGAACTTTTCCCAAACACTGTCCTGTTTTTTATATAAATCATTCTTAGCAACTAGGTAATTTAAATGCCTTTGAATTTGAGCTTCTTTCCTGGCTAATCTTCCTAAATGGTAATTTTCTCGCTGTGACTCATACTGGATAGAAGTAGCTCCCAAAATCAATAAGCCAGCAACAAAAAGCATTATAATCATCACAGCAAAAAGTCGCGTCCTAAATGAAAATTTTTCTGGAAATTTAAAAGGATAGTTCATTAGCTTTTTCGTGTTTTTTTATAGAGTCGCATCCCTAAAATTAATACTAATGCTAAACCCACTATTCCTAGTATTCCACCAACCCAATGCAGGGTGTCTTTTAAAATAACCACAAAAACAATAGCAAAAAGTAATAAAGTGGTTCCCTCATTCCAAATTCTCATATAGGTACTGCTTCGAGTGTTTTGGTCTTTTTGAAGTTTTAAAAAAAACCGATGAGTGCCAAGATGATAAGCTATTAAAAGAAAAACGAACGATAGTTTTAAATGCATCCAAGGTTGTAACAGCCAAGAAGGAATTAAAACTAGTAACCAAATAGCAAATATAATAGCCAAAATCGCAGAAGGCCAGGTGATAATATACCACAATCTTTTGGCCATAATTTTAAATTGTGGGATAAGAATATCCGCTTCCATTTTAGATTTCTTAGTTGCTTCAATATGATAAATAAAAAGCCGAGGGATATAAAATAACCCGGCGAACCATGTAATCACAAAAATAAGATGCAGTGCTTTTATATAATTATAATACAAGGGGCTCTATTTTAGGGTTAAATAGTCCAACTTTAATGCAGCAAACATCTTGTTGAATATTTCTAAGTCTTCTTCAACTAATTTAGAATATTGTAACAATAGTTTTTCCACTTCTTTAGTTAAAAAAATACGAACGGCCTCGTCTTGATCTGTAGGAGGGAAATCATTTGTGGTTACAAGTCTGTTTAAATGCCCTAACTTATTGGTTAGTCGAATGGGAAAATTAAGTGGATCTTGATTACTTTTATTTTGCGTTTGGTATAGCGCTTTCTCAATTGTTGAGAATAATTCTTTAAGCGACTTTACTTTTTCAATAATCGCCTTTGTCTTTTCTAGATCTCCATAAGTACTTTCAAAAGTCTCTAGCTTATGGTTGATAATTCTTATATTTTTAATTCCCTGATGTGCCTTGTCTACAGTTTCATTTATCTTATTAACAAAGTCAAATTGTTTTTTCATTTCTGAAACCGTTACCTCAGACCTGGGGTCTGGTAAAACTGTGAATACTTGTTCCTTTACAAGCTTATTTTTTTCAATGCTAACGCTATAATTACCAGGTAATGCCTTAGCTCCAGAAAAAGAGGCGCTCCAAAATATCATGTCTTTTAAACGCTCTGCACCTTTATAACGGGTGTTCCAAACAAATGTATTACCACCCTTTTTTACTTTTAATGGATTCTCGTTTGAAAAAGTACTAAAAGTTTTAATTAAGATGCCTTCACTGTCTTTAAAATGCAACTGAACGGTATCTTTGGCTTTATCAAAATCTTTCACATTATAATGCACGATAACTCCATTTGGCAAATTAGTCCCTGTAGTTAAAGAGGTATCTCTGCTTCCCCCTTGCATTCGATAACTGTCTTTAGGCTTAAACAAGGTAAACTTTTCATTAATTGTGTTTTTTGTTAATTGATGAAGAATAGTAAGATCGTCCAGCATCCAAATACTTCTTCCTTGAGTGGCCACAATTAGGCTATTGTCCTTTATTGTCAAATCAGTAATAGGAACAATAGGTAAATTCAACTGAAAAGAATTCCATGAGGCTCCATAATCATAAGAAACATACATTCCTGTTTCTGTTCCAGCATATAATAATCCTTTTTGAGAAGGATCAGCACGTACTACTCTTGTAAAATGTTCATCATCTATACCTTTAGTGATTTTTGTCCAAGTTTCACCATAATCTGATGTTTTATATAAATAGGGTTTAAAATCTCCCGTTTTATATAAAGTTCCAGCAACATAACATACAGCAGGATCAAAAGGAGAAGGATCAATACTATTAATCATTAACCACTTAGGCATTGAAGAAGAGGTCACATTTTTCCAGCTCTTACCTCCATCTTGAGTTAAATGTAATAAGCCATCATCGCTTCCAACCCAAAGTAACCCCTCTTTAAGCGGAGACTCGTTGGCAGCAAAAATAGTACAGTAATACTCTACTCCAGTGTTATCTTGAGTAATGGGCCCACCAGATGTTTTTAAACGTTCTGGGTCGTTACGAGTCAAATCTGGACTAATAATTTTCCATGATTGACCTTCAGTTTCGGTTACATGTACTTGATTAGAAAAGGTGTATAATTTTTTTGGATTATGCTTACTAAAAAGAATAGGGAAATTCCATTGAAATCTATATTTCATTCCCTCTGCACCATATCCCATAGGATTGTCCGGCCAAACATTAATTCCTCTTACGCTTTTAGTTTTATGATTTACTCGGGTTAAGAAACCTCCATAACTACCACCATAAACAATATCATTATCAAGCGGATCTACTGCAATATGTGCTGACTCGCCCCCTGCTGTGGACTCCCAATCTTGTTCTGAAATATTTCTACTATCTGAACGATGATTTACACGTATCGTTGAGTTATCCTGTTGCGCGACATAAATGCGATATGGAAATGAATTATCAGTCGTTACACGATAAAATTGAGCAGTAGGTTGGTTGTAATATGTGCTCCAAGTTTCTCCAGCATTTGTTGAGATTTGGGCGCCTCCATCATCTGCAATAATCATTCGTTGATTATCTTCTGGAGCAATCCATAAATCGTGATGATCACCATGGGGTGCATTATATTGGTTAAAAGTCTTACCACCATCTTTAGATTTATGATACGAAACGTTCATTACATAGAGGATGTCTTCATCTTGGGTGTCTGCATATATTTTAGAATAATACCAAGCGCGCTGTCTAAGGGCACGGCTCTCATTTATATGGCTCCATGTAGTCCCTCCATCATCAGAACGATAAACACCCCCTCCTTCTTTATTCTCTACAATTGCCCATACTTTTTGAGAATTTAAGGGAGAAACAGTCACCCCCATAATGCCTAATGTGCCTTTGGCAAAACCTTTGTTTACACTAATCTCCTTCCAGGTGTTACCCGCATCTGAACTTTTCCATAAAACCGAACCTTCCCCACCACTATTTAAGCTGTATGGTGTTCTATTAATTCGCCATGTAGCAGCATATAGAACTCTTGGGTTTGAAGGGTCCATCGCTAATTCAACCGCACCAGCATTAGTATTTGAAAATAATACTTTCTTCCAGGTTTTACCGCCATTAATACTTTTGTAAACTCCACGATCTAACGTTGGTTTATATAAATTTCCAAGTACCGCCGCATATACAATATCAGAATTGTTTGGATCTATTACAATTCTGGGAACATGTCTTGATTCTGGTAATCCTGAAAAAGCCCATGATTTTCCTGCGTCTTCTGATTTCCAGATTCCATATCCCGAAGAAACATTTCCTCTAACAGTTACTTCACCACCACCAACATAAATAACATTTGAATCACTCTTAGCTACAGCAACCGAGCCAATACTCCCTCCAAAATAGCCATCTGAAATATTTTCATAGGTTTTTCCACCATCTTCTGTCTTCCAAACACCTCCTCCAGCTGCACCAAAATAATACAGGTTGGCTTTACCCGGAACTCCCGTTACAGCTGAGGATCTTCCGCCTCTGAACGGGCCTATGGATCGATAGGACAATGATTCAAATACTGAGTTAGGATATGAAACAGTGGCTACTTGCTTACTACGTTTTTTACGCTGTCCATAAAAAGGTTGAATTGAAAATAGCATTAGAAAAAAAGCTATTACCAAATACTGTGTTCTATTTTGTGAAAATTTCATATGAAACGTAAATAAGAACTAAAAGTATAAAATTTAATTGTTTTAAGCATCCTTGAGCTATTGGATACAACTGTTCTTTTAAAAGCTAACTGGTTTTTAAGGTGAGGACCGCCCTATTTAAAAAGAATGCTGTAAGAATAGTAGAAAGAACATCTGCAATTGGAAAGGCCATCCAAACTCCGTCAACTCCATAAAAACGAGGTAAAATAAATAACAACGGAATAAAGAAGATCCCTTGTCTGCTTAATGTGAGAAGTAAGGCCGGAAGAGCCTTACCTATGGCTTGAAAATAAGCAGCCCCTATTAGCTGTATCCCAATGATTGGTATAGCCAAAAAAACATGCCGTAAAGCTTTTGGCGCTTGAGAGCTAATGTAATTATCATCAGAAAAAATACTTGGAATATTTTCTGCAAAAAAGAAAATTATTCCAAAAATTATGCTGGCTAAAAGCGTTGCATAACCAATAGAAATATTTATTACTTTTCGAACACGTAACCAATTTTCAGCCCCGTAATTAAATCCTGCAATTGGTAAAAACCCTTGCGTAATTCCAAAAATTGGAAAAGTGGCAAACATTAGCATTCTACTTAGAATTGCATAAACTGCTATTGAAGATTCTCCCCCAAAAGAGAATAAAATATTATTAACTAACAAAATCGTAATACTAACCATAGCTTGCCTTGCTAGGGTTACAGAGCCTAAAGAGCCAATTTCTTTAACCAATAAAAACTGCAAGCGGAAAGCTTTCCAAGTAGGATGTAAGCTAGTATGTTTAGAAAAGAAGAAATAAACAATATAAGAAGCACAAAAACCATATGAAAGAGTGGTTGCCCATGCTGCACCCATCATTCCCCAACCAAAAATTTTAATGAAAATATAATCCAATAAAAGGTTTGAAACAGAAGGTATCAACATAGCATACATTGCGTTCTTAGGTTTTCCTTCTGCACGTATTGTATTATTTGACATCATACAAAAAGCCAATACAGGAACCCCGTAAAGAAGAATTACATAATAGGTTTTAGCAATATCAAACAAGGAGCCTTTTCCTCCAAATACAGGAATAATTTGATCCACAAAAGCAAGTCCAATAATAACCACTGTAATGGTTATTAAAAAGGTTAAAGTAATTTGGTTGCCAAATGTATTTTCTGCTTTAAGATGATTCTTTTCACCCAATGATCTAGAAATAATTGAGGCACCTCCAATTCCAATAGACATCCCTAAAGCAGCAATAAAAAAAGAAACAGGCAATACTACATTGATTGCTGCAATAGCATCAGAACCAATCCACTTTCCAACAAAAATGGTGTCTATTAAAATATTAAGCGACATAACCAAAATACCAATAGAAGCTGGAACAGCCTGCTGAATTAATAATTTTGGAATGGGAGCAGTACCTAAAAGTTCGGTTGCCTTATTTCTCATTAAGAGGTTGTATTTAGCGCCCATTCATCAATCCAACGACTTAATACTTTTACCCAATCATCACGGTCATTTATACAGGGAATGACATGTAAATGCTTTCCTCCGTTATCCTCAAAATCTTCTGCTGCTTCCATCCCAATCTCCTCTAAGGTTTCAAGGCAGTCTGAAACAAATGCAGGTGTTGCTATTGCTAATTGCTTTGTTCCGTTTTTCGCAAAAGCCTCTACTGTTTTATCGGTATAAGGCCTAAGCCATTGTCCAATAATAGATACCCTAGATTGAAATATAGTGGAGTAAGTTTCTGGTTTTAATTCCAGGTACTCGGCGACTTTTATAGAAGTCATTTCACATTGATGCTTGTAGCAATAGGCATGAGCAGGTGATTCAGTAAAACAACATTTTCCATCTATTTTGCAATGTGACTGGGTAATATCCGATTTTCTAACATGTCTTTCAGGAATTCCATGATATGAAAATAATAAATGCTCAAAAATTTTTCCCTTCAAAAATTCTTGAATACTATTTCCTAAAACCCTAATATAATCTGGATGATTATAAAAAGAGGGAAGAGAGGTAAATCTTATTTGAGGAAAATATTTATTTTTTAACTCTTCTGCCAATACCATAATGGTTTCAGTTGTTGCCATTGCGTATTGTGGGTATAGGGGAATTATAAAAACATCATCTACTCCCAGTTTACTCAGGGCTTTTAATCCCGCGTATATAGATGGATTTCCATAACGCATTGCTAGCTCAACAGGTACTGAAACATTTTTTTGGACTTTATTTTGAAGTCGCTTCGAGAGAACTATTAGAGGAGACCCTTCTTTCCACCATATCTTTTGATAAGCTTTAGCTGATTTTTTGGGACGGGTATTTAAAATAATTCCTTTAACTAAAAATGTGCGTAACCATTTTGGTAAATCAATTACCCGCTCATCCATTAAAAACTGATCTAAATAAGATCTAACATCCTTAGTAGAGGTACTATCTGGTGAACCCAGATTTACAAGTAAAACTCCTTTCATTTATAATTTTTTACGAAGATACAGAACCTAAATATTTCTTTGGAGTCGTTCCATATTTCTTTTTAAAAGCAGCTATAAAATGACTCGCTGTGCTATAACCTAATTTTAATCCAACTTCATTAACATTGAATTTTTGGGTATCCAAGATTCTTCGGGCTTCCTCCATTTTATGGTCAAGTAAATAAGAATAAACAGTGTCGCCATACAATTGCTTAAAGCCTTCTTTTAGCTTTTTTAAAGAAAGTCCTATTTCTACTGCTAAGTCCTCTAAAGAAGGAGGGGCGGTCATTCGTTCCAAAATAATATCTTTTGCTCTTCTTATTTTTTGAACATTTTCCTCATCTGCTAAAAAGGGACACTGTTCTAGGGAGGGATTTTCACTTTTATTGAAATATAAGCTCAAGAGTTCATAAAGCTTCCCTTTAAAATAAAGCTCTTTCATACTGTCATGTACCTTAGCTTGTAAAATTTGGCTCAACACTACTGCAATTGAAGACTTAAAAGGGAGGGTATCATAATATTTTTTAGTACTGTTTTCTGGGCTTAAAAAAGAAATGTGATCAGCATCTGATGAAAACAATGAATGAAATTTAGTAATCGAAATAAGGACACTCACCAACCAGGTTTGTGGCGCCAATTCTACCTCAATAGGCAATGCTTTTTGTGGATTAAAAAGCAACATAGAGTGATCTTCACTTACTGGAAAGCTATAATTTCCTTCATTAAAGGAGAAATTCATTTGCCCTTTAGAACAAAAATGGAATTGAATAAAATCCTTAGAAACAGGATGTTTTACCTTTTTGGGAAGGTCTAAATCGTTTTTAATTCTAAGCACATAAAAACCAGTTTCAAGAGCTGTAATTTCTATAGAACTTTTATCGTTATTTTTTAAATCCATATTTAAATAATAAATGATTATTATATTGTAGAATTATTATGTATATCAATCTAGCTAAACAAAAATAAGGTTTTTTTAATAAATTGCCATACAGGCGGAAAAAAACCTATAGCGTTCTTTATAAACTTTTTAGCGTTACTTTTTGACTAATGATTCCCTTACTTTTGTTATTCTATTAAAATAAATCACTTTTTTGATAAAAGGCGAACATTTTCATGCTATTGGCTTAAGCTATAAAACTGCCGACATTGACCACAGAGGTAAGTTCAGTCTAGACGAAACCCAACTTCATGGACTCTTTCTTGAAGCTAAAGATGCTGGAATAAGAGACCTTCTAGTTATTAACACTTGCAACCGAACTGAAATTTATGCCTGGACAACCCTAGCGGAAACATTAATTAATTTACTTTGTGACCACTCTGGAGCTGCTAGAGATTTATTTGACACCTTTGGATATGTATATAGCGGCTCTAATGGAATTCATCATCTATTTAGAGTAGGGACGGGATTAGAAAGTCAAATTTTAGGTGACTTCGAAATTATTGGGCAAATTAAACAGAGCTTTTATCGTTCTAAAAAAATGAAATTGGCTCACGGTCCCATAGAACGAATAACCAATGCTGTGATTCAGGCCAGTAAACGAATTAAAACGGAAACAGAAATCTCTAGCGGGGCAACCTCTGTAGCCTTTGCATCCGTTCAATATATCCTTAAAAACGTTGAAAATATTTCCCAAAAAAATATTTTACTCTTCGGTACCGGAAAAATTGGAGCAAATACTTGTGAAAATTTAGTAAAGCATACCCAAAATGATCACATTATTTTGATTAACAGAACTCAAGAAAAGGCAGAAAAAATTGCTGGAAAATTCCCTGTAATAGTAAAGCCTTTTGGATCATTAACCACTGCAATTCATGATGCAGATGTTCTTATTGTAGCTACTGGGTCTCAAAACCCTACTATTGGCCTTGACCTTATTCACAACAATAAACCCTTACTAATTCTGGATCTTTCAATTCCTAGAAACGTAGAGCAAGAAGTAAACAGTCACCCACTCGTTGAAGTGATTCATTTAGATGAACTTTCACAAATAACGGACGCTACCTTTGAGAAAAGAAAAAAATACATCCCCCAAGCTGAAAACATATTGAAAGAAGTTGAAGATGAGTTTTTTGTCTGGCTAGAACATCGAAAATACGTTCCTACTCTAAAGGCTTTTAAAGAGAAAATTGTGCTGAGCGATTCTGTGGATCAAGAAGTTACTGTTTCAAACGAAACAGATCAAATGGCTCAAAAAATCACTGGCCAAATAGCAGCTTATCTAAGAACTAATCCTGAAAAAGCTGAACATACTGTTGCCGTTATTATAGACGTTTTCAACCTCACTCCTGAAAGTTTTAACGAATGATACGGATTGGAACGCGAAAAAGTGCACTTGCTTTATGGCAAGCCAATGAAGTAAAAAACCAACTAGAATCATTTGGTCATTCCTGTAAATTAGTCCTTATTGAAAGTAACGGCGACCAAAATCTTACTCAACCACTCTATGCTATGGGCATTCAAGGTATATTTACAAAAAGCTTAGACACAGCCTTACTAAACAGTACTATAGATATTGCTGTTCACAGCCTCAAAGATGTGCCTACAAAACTCCCAAAAGGAATTGGATTAAATGCCATGCTTCCCCGAGGAAATGCAAACGATCTTGTTGTTTACGGTCCAAAATTTAAGGGGTGGGAAGCGCAAACAAAAATTGGCTCGGGAAGTTTACGTCGGAAAGCCCAATGGCTCGGGAAATATCCACACCATACCTTAGAAAACCTAAGGGGAAATCTTGAAAAGCGAATGGAGAAACTGGAAAATTCTGATTGGTCAGGGGCAATATTTGCACAAGCAGGCTTAGAGCGGATGGATTTATTAAATGGACATTATGAAGTATTGGATTGGATGATTCCAGCACCCGCACAAGGGGTAATTGGAATTGCCAGCCTAGAAAATAACCCTTCACTAAAAAGCATTGTACGAAAAATAAATTGTTCGAACACCGCACTTTGCGCCCATATTGAACGTTCCTTTTTAAGCGTCCTTGAAGGTGGTTGTACAGCTCCCATTGGAGCTATAGCTAAAATAAATGGGGAAACACTTCATTTTAAAGGAGGTTTGTTTAGCCTTGACGGCACTATTGCCTTAACCGTTGAAGAAGAAATAAACATAAAAAAAGTAAAAGAATTCGGTGAAAAAATAGCTATTAAAATTTTAAGAGAAGGCGGTAAACGGCTTATGGCACAAATAAAATCAGAGTTTTAGCATGCGATTATTAAGCACTAAAATAGTGGAGCCCTTATTTATAGACCGCCTTGTTCAAAATGGGTGTTCTGTCGTAGAATATCCTTTTATAAAAATTGAGTCTATTGCAACAGAAGTGATATCATTAAACAAGTATTTGATTTTTACCAGCCAAAACGGTGTACGAATTGCATTTAATGATCCAAAAATAAAGATAAAAATAGCACTTAAAAAATGCTTTTGTGTAGGTGAAAAAACAAAATCACTTTTAGAAGAAAATGGACTAAAAGTCATTAAAATGAGTCAAAATGCTTCAAATTTGGCTCATTTTATAGCAAAAAATCATAAAAATGTGTCCTTTTCATTTTTCTGTGGAAGCAAAAGAAGACCGGAATTAGAAAGTGTTTTAAAAAATCATAAAATTGCTTTGAAAATCCATGAAGTATACAACACACTTCACACTTCAAAACATTTTGAAACTGTTTTTGATGGCATTTTATTTTTTAGCCCTTCTTCTGTATTAAGCTATCAGGAATCTAACGCTTGGGATCCCCTAACGCATGGATTTTGTATTGGCACATCTACAGCAGAAAAATTAAAGGAAATCACATCAAATTATAGTATTGCTAAGTCCCCAAATGAAAAACAATTATTACTAAGTATTCATCGCTATTACACCCAACATTATGCTCAAAAATGATTTATTCTTAAAGGCACTTAAAGGAGAAACCTTAGAACGTCCTCCAGTTTGGATGATGCGACAAGCAGGTCGATATCTTCCTGACTTTATGACTTTAAAAGCAAAATATGATTTCTTTACTCGTTGTCAGACTCCTGAGTTAGCAACAGAAATTACCATAATGCCTATTGATCAAATAGGACCAGATGCTGCCATCCTTTTTAGTGATATTTTGGTGGTACTTCAAGCAATGCAAATACCGGTAGAGATGAAGGATGGAATTGGGCCTTGGATTCCTAATCCTATTCGTACGACTGAAGATGTTGTCCAAGCTATCGTTCCAGATATTCACGAACACCTAGGATATGTTCTAGATGCCGTAAAAATGTCACAACAAGCTTTAAATGAAAGCGTCCCCTTGATTGGATTTGCAGGATCTCCTTGGACCCTATTATGTTATGCTGTTCAGGGGCAAGGATCAAAAAACTTTGACATTGCAAAAGGTTTCTGTTTTAGCCAACCCAAAGCAGCACATGCCTTACTTCAAAAAATAACCGACACTACCATTGCGTACTTAAAAGAAAAAGTGAAAGCAGGAGTAAATGCGGTTCAAATTTTTGACTCATGGGGAGGCCTTTTATCACCTGAAGATTACCAAATATTCTCATGGCCCTATATTCAACAAATCATAACTGCCCTAAAAGAAAAGGCTCCTGTGATTGTTTTTGGAAAAGGCTGCTGGTTTGCACTAAATGAAATGGGGCGCTCTGGTGCTTCAGCACTTGGGGTAGATTGGACCTGTTCTGCTAGAAATGCACGCTATTTATCAGGAGGACAAATTACACTGCAAGGAAATTTTGACCCATCAAGATTACTCTCAACCATTCCTGAAATCAAAACAGGTGTTCACAAAATGATTAATGAATTTGGAAAAGACAAATATATCGTAAACTTAGGCCATGGTATTCTTCCTAACATTCCTGTTGATCATGCAAAAGCCTTTGTGGATGCAGTAAAAGAATATACATCCTAAAGAAGATTCTATGAAAGATCAATTCTTCGCTTATATTCAAAATCTCCAAGACACAATCACCAACGCTTTAGAAAAAGAAGATGGTGGTGCTTCGTTTAAAGAAGATGTTTGGGAACGAAAAGAAGGTGGCGGGGGTAGAAGTCGCATCATAGAAAATGGCGCAATGATCGAAAAAGGAGGGGTTAACATTTCAGCGGTTCATGGTCCTTTACCCGAAAGCATGCAAACCTACTTTAAAGTGGGTAAAGTTGACTTTTTTGCCTGTGGTTTAAGCTTAGTAATTCATCCGAGAAATCCAATGGCTCCAACAGTGCATGCAAATTGGCGCTATTTTGAAATGTATGATAAAGAAGGGATATGTATTGACCAATGGTTTGGTGGAGGCTTGGATCTAACCCCTTATTATCTTTTTGAAGAAGATGTACGCAATTTCCATAAACAATGTAAAAAGGCCTGTGACCTTCATCATCCTGATTTTTATAGAAAGTTTAAAGAGAAGTGTGACACCTACTTTCATATTGCCCATAGAGACGAAGCAAGAGGCGTAGGAGGCTTATTTTTTGATTACCTGAAATCCAATGAAACCTTTAGCATTAGAGATCGTTATGACTTTACGGCTGCGGTTGGAGATTCTTTTCTAGAAGCCTATCTCCCCATTTTGAATAAACGGAAAAATCTTGATTTCACCCCAGAACAACGTACTTGGCAAGAGATACGAAGAGGACGTTATGTCGAGTTTAATTTAGTACATGATAAAGGAACCCTTTTTGGTTTAAAAACAAATGGCCGTATAGAAAGTATTTTGATGAGCTTACCACCAGCCGTTCAGTGGCGTTATAATCATCATCCAGAACCTGGAAGTAAAGAAGATGAACTGTTAAAAGTTTTGAAAAAACCTAAAAACTGGGTATAATTATTTATGAAGGCATATTTTAAAATTTCGTACTTTAAAAATATAAAACAGTTTGTAATATGAACACTCTTTCCATCTTATTCACACTGCCATTACTTGTGATTTTCTCTTATTTATTCGATGCCATTGCACGAAAAACAAAATTTCCTGCGGTCATCCTATTAATGCTCACAGGCATTTTAGTTAGGGCAGCAACCGTTGCTTCTGGCTATGATGACTTTACATTTTTAGAAAATCTTATCCCGGTTTTGGGAACAATTGGATTAATTCTTATTGTCTTAGAAGGTGCTATTGAATTAGAAATTAGCCGTGAAAAATTGCCCTTAATTTTAAAGGGGTTTCTAGCAGCATTCTTTATTTTAATTGCTAATATTTGGCTTTTACAATGGGTTTTTGGCCTAATATTTCAAATGGAAACGCAAGAAGCTGTTTTGTACGCTATTCCACTTTCAATTATTAGTAGTGCTGTAGCCATTCCATCTGCGGCAAGCTTGCTAAATCAAGAACGAGAATTTGTGATTTATGAATCTTCCTTTTCTGATATTTTGGGGATTATGATTTTTAATTATGCACTAAGACAATTCGATTCACATGAGCCTCTTGTTGGAGCAAATCCCTTAATCTCTCTTGGTCTTCAAATCATTGGAGTGATTGTTATTTCGCTATTAATCACATACCTTCTCTTCCGCCTTTTACAACAAATTGACCACCATGTAAAGTTCTTTTTAATTCTTGCTTTACTAATTTTAGTCTACGCTTTCGGAAAGTTATTTCACCTTCCGGCATTGGTAACAATTTTCATTTTTGGAATCTTTTTAGGGAATGTTAAAACTTTATTACCCGGGTTTTTACGAAACTATTTAGACTTGGAGCAATCAGAAAAAGGACTTCATGAATTCCAAATTCTCACTGCAGAATCTACGTTTATTGTGCGAACATTCTTTTTTCTTTTTTTTGGTTTTTCCATTCAACTAATGGATTTTGATAGTCTTTCACCAATTATTAATGGGCTCTTTATTTTTATAATGATTATGGTTTTGCGGTACCTATATTTCACAGCTACTACCTTTAAAATAAAACCTAGTCCTCTTGTTTACGTTTCTCCTAGAGGACTCATCAGCATTCTTCTATTTATTCAATTAAAAGAGGTGTCGTTTATTAATGCAGACCAAAGTCCTATTGATGAACAAGTTTTATTAATTGTAATTTTAAGTTCTATGCTGATCATGTTACTGGGTACCATGAAAAAACAAAAAAAGAAAGAACTCATTGTTAACGAATCACTAGATGATGATGAAAGTATTTCTTTCGACATGCCCATACAACCTCAAAATCTTCCAGAAAGCGAGAATAACAATCCTTAAAAAAAAAGTATGTTTCCTATCCAACGCAACCGAAGACTCAGACATTCTTCTACCCTTAGAGCCTTAATGCAAGAATACCAGCTCACGCCCAATGACTTTATTGTACCGTTATTTATTATCGAAGGGCGGCAAAAAAAGGAAGGGATCTCGTCAATGCCTGGTTATTTTAGATACTCTGAAGATCTTATTGCTGAAAAAGTAAAATCTTTATGGAGCCAGGGACTAAAAGCCGTATTAATTTTCGTAAAAGTACCTGAAACACTTAAAGACAATAAAGGAACGGAAGCCCTTAATCCAAAAGGATTAATGCAACGAGCCATTCAAACCATTAAAAGTACAGTGCCTGAAATGATCGTAATGACTGATGTTGCACTCGATCCATATTCTTCTTTTGGTCATGATGGAATTGTTACTGATGGTAAAATTGTTAATGACACTACAGTTGAAATACTTGCTGAAATGGCCTGCTCTCATGCAAAAGCAGGAGCCGACATTATTGCCCCAAGTGATATGATGGATGGGCGAATTTTAAGTATTAGAAAGTCTTTGGAATTAGCCAACTTTCATGATACCGCTATTATGAGTTATAGTGCTAAATATGCCTCTTCTTTTTATGGTCCTTTTCGTGATGCTTTAGATTCCTCACCAGGTTTTGGCGATAAAAAAACCTACCAAATGGATTTTGGAAATAGACGAGAAGCAATTACAGAAACCCAACGCGATATTGAAGAAGGTGCCGATATTATAATGGTAAAACCAGGAATGGCTTATTTAGATATCATTAGAGATCTTAGAGAGGTTATAGCTGCGCCCATTGCTGCTTATCAAGTAAGTGGAGAATATGCCATGCTTAAAGCTGCAGCAGAAAAAGGATGGCTCGAACATGATGCAATAATGATGGAACAACTGCTTGCTTTTAAACGTGCAGGCGCCCAAATGATTGCCACCTATTTTGCCGAAGATGCGGTTAAACTTTTATGAGATTGAAGTAACCTAAAGGTTTCTTCCATACGCCCGTTCTGGTGCAAAGGGCTTTAAAGAAAGTGAGGTAGACTTCTCGGAAATTAATTCCGAAACTAATTTTCCAGTGGC
>TARA_B110000285_G_scaffold40890_1_pt1 | contig 28412 bp, 28 predicted proteins | sample TARA_B110000285 | Tara Oceans TARA_B110000285 (sample SAMEA4397756) | marine metagenome | biome: Polar Biome; feature: [SRF] surface water layer (ENVO:00010504); material: water (ENVO:00002006), including particulate matter (ENVO:01000060) such as... | depth 5 m
AAACATTTTGGTATAGTTTTAGTTCCATATGCCATTGAGAATATTGCCTGAGAACCTCCAACCTTAAATATATTCTTAATGCCAAGCATGTTTGCTACCCAAAGAATTGTTGGATCAATATTTCCTAACTTATTGGGTGGAGTGCAAACAACTATATTTGGGCAACCGGCCAAAAGAGCAGGTATTGCCTGCATCATTAAAGAGCTAAATAATGGAGCTGTTCCACCAGGTATATACAAACCAACAGTTTCGATTGGTCTAAATTCTGACCATAACTTAATACCTTTTGTTGTCTCATTAGGTTTAATAGATAGTCCAGGGATTTGCTTTTGATGATATTGCTTAATATTAGAATAGGCTGTAAGTATTGCTGATTTAAGCTTTTCATCTATCTGCTTATCACTTTTTTTAAATTCAGACTTTGTAACTTTTAACTTTGATACTGATTTTTCATTTAAAATTTTAGATATTTTTTTAATACCCTCATCACCTTCATTGATAATAAGTTTTTCAAATCTCTTTAATACAGCCCTGTTAGAATTAGAAAACTTAGAGTCTTTGAAATCTAAAACTAGATTTTTATTTGTTAAGTTGATAGTTTTCATTAGTTTAGTATCTTTTCAACAGGCATAACTAAAATAGAAGAAGCGCCTTTTGATTTAAGTTTTTCCATTGTTTCCCAGAAGATAGGTTCTTGGCACAGCGCATGAATAGCTACTTTATTGTTATCTTCAAGCGGTATGATTGTGGGTGACTCAGAACCGGGAAGAAGTTTGCAAATGGCACTAATATTTTTGACATCTGCATTAAGCATTACATATTTACTTTCGATAGCATTAATAACACCATTCATTCTGCTAATAACCTTTTCTGCAATAAGTGTCTTAGCTTTATTAATTTTTTTATTTTGTATAAGGACGGCTTGAGATTCAAGTATAACTTCTAATTCTTTAAGGTTGTTAGCCTCAAGTGTCGCTCCTGATGAAACTAAATCACATATACAATCTGCCATGCCTATGTAGGGCGTTAGTTCAACTGAACCATGTATATTTACTACATTAGCTGTAATTTTATTATCTAAAAGGTATTTCTTAACCGTATTTGGGTAGGAGGTTGCTATTTTTTTATTCTTAACACTTTTCATTGAAAAATTTTGAGGTGCGGCAAATGAAAGACGGCATTTCGAAAATCCAAGTTCAAGTACTTTATTGATATTAGTTTTTTTAAATAAAGATTTTTCTATAAGAATATTTTCTCCAACTATCGCCATATCGGCGTCACCATTAGAAACGAGTGATGGAATGTCATCACTTCGAACAAAAAGAATATCAATAGGAAGATTATTTGATTTGGCTAATAGCTTATCTCCTTTTGCGGTAAAGTTAATTCCTGATTTTTTAATTAAATCTCTACTTTGATCTGAAAGTCTTCCATTTTTTTGTATAGCAATGGTTAATCTATTTTTCATTTTGAAATCCTTTTTAATATTTTCTGATAACCATTATTTGGCTCATTTAATAAAAACCTCGCAACTCTCGTTACTGTAGTAGTACTTGTCTTAAGTTTTGATGCTATTTCTCTATAAGACATTTTTTCTTTATAAAGAAGCTGGGCAACTGACCATCTTTCTTCAAGGGCTTTTAATTCTGCTGGGGTGCATAGATCTTTAAGAAATTCACTAACCTCTTTTTTATTTTCTAATAACAATATTGCATCATTTAGGTTTGACATATGTCACAGTGTATTACTATGCTAATACAAAGTAAATAGAAAAAATGTAGTTATTAAGATATCTTAAGGTAGGGCAAATTAGTTGTATTTATCTATCTTGATAGTAATGAAACTATTTCAAGGTGATTCGTATTAGGGAATTGATCAAATATTTCTATATCAGAAATTGAAAAACTATTTAATAATTTTATATCCCTTAGGTAGGTTTCCATGTTGCAAGAAACATAAATCACCTTATCAAATTTATTTAATATATTTATAACATTTTGAGTTAGTCCTGATCTAGGCGGATCAACCAATATATGAGAAAAGCTAAAATTATTTATATTAAGGCCGCTCATTCTTCTAAAAACTCTTCCCTTAAGTAGCTCTGTAACCTCATCATCTGATAATCTAGAGTAGTTAACATTCGTAATTTTATTTACCGCTATACCTTTCTCAAGACATCTTATAGATTGTCTATTATTTTCGGTTGCAAATATATTGTTAAAATAGGTTGATAGGGGCAGGGTAAAAGTTCCAGATCCACAATACAACTCAAGCAGATCATTAGGATTTTCAATCATATCAATAACCTTACTAACCATTCTAGGCATCATGAAATAGTTTGGTTGATAGAAGGATTGATCTGTTTGATAAAGAGTTATATTAGTTCTATCTAGCTGATCCTCAAGCAATCCATCTTTATTACTATAAAATTCTTTTCTTGCTCTTATGATTAGCTGTATATTAAATTCTGCTGCCAAAGTATCCGAGGCTAACTGCAACTCCTCAGTTAATTTTTTATGATAAACAAGTGTTGTCATGACTTCATTCTTTGAATTAGCTCTAAAATTAATCTGAAATAATTTTAGATTTATTAATTCATTTTTATTTATTGCATCTAGAAATTTAGGCATAAGATTTGATATGCAAGGACGGGCTACTTCAAAGGTATTTAAGTAAATCTTTTCACCATTTAGGGCGTGCATTGTGTAGGATTTATTTTGATAGCCAAATTCACATCTAGATCTATATCCAAGTGATGGACTAAAGTTAATTTGAATAGGGCCTTCGTAATGATCCTTTAATAAATTTGCTGATATGGAATATTTATTCATTATTATTAATAAAAAACATTATTATAAAAATTAGCAACCCTATAAATGTTATATTAAGAACGATAAATAGAAGTATTATTTTACTTAAAGAGAGACCTCTAAGATCATTCTCAAGTTCTGATTTTGATCTTACTCCTAAAAATGAGTTTAATATTCTTTTTAACCACATATAAATATGAACGAAATTATTAACATTACTAAATCAGCCGAAGAGTATCTTGCAAAACTTCTTAAGGACAAGAATGAACCAGATCTTTCTATAAGAATATTTATTTCCGACCCAGGAACGCCAAAAGCTGAAACTTGTTTGGCTTATTGTAAACCAGATGAAGCACTACCAGACGATGTAATAATTAATTTAGACTTGATAAATGTCAATATTGAAAAACGAAGTATTCCCTTTTTAGAATCCGCTGAGGTAAATTTTGATAATGATACCTTTGGAGGACAGCTTACAATTAAAGCTCCCAATGCCAGGCTTCCAAATATTTCTCCTGATAGTCCTGTTGAGGATAGAATCAATTATGTTATTTACAATGAAATTAACCCAATGCTTGAGTCCCATGGGGGTGAAGTTAGCTTACTTGAATTTACAAAAAAAGGAGAGGCCATTCTTCAGTTTGGTGGAGGGTGCCAGGGATGTGGAATGGTAGATGTAACCTTAAAAGATGGTATTGAGAAAACATTATTAGAACAAATACCTGAGCTTAAAAGCGTTAAAGATTCTACGGACCATTCAATAGATGAAAACGCTTTTTATAAAAGCTAAATTTTATTTATTGATATAATTATTCCGAATGCTGGATGATCAAAGTAGTGAACCTCGCCATTAAATAATCTTTTAGATTCATCTATATATATATTAATTTTTTTATCTGTTATTGGCTTTAGCTCTATATTCTCTTCTAGAGGTTGAATCTCAAGGTAATCATTTTTTTTATTTAACTTAAGGTTAATGGGAATATCAATATTCATTTTTAAGTTTTCTTTTTTTAAAATTAATTCATGGTCATTTATATATTCGCTAGTAAGGTCAACATATCCATCTTCTAGATTTCCTAGATAGGCTTTTAAATTAATATGAAGAAACCTCTCCCTATAAAGTTTTAAGTAGATCCCGTATAGATTATTTCTAAAATGTAGATAGGCACTATCAGATTCCGGTTTTATATTTTGAATCCAGCTATAACTATCAATAACATTGTATTTATTACTTCTATCAAGTTTTAAATTTAGTTTTTTTAGTATTTCTAAATTATTATTTTTTCTGAACCATTTTTTAGGATTTGAATGAGGGGATGAATGCTCTTTATCATTACTGTCGTCCTCTGCGGCTTTAATATTTTGAAATATATCTTTAAATTCTGACTCATTAGGATAAATCGAGTTATTTAATGCTGTTATATTAATTTGCAAACCTGGATCTTGAAACGTTAAAAACTCATTTCCTGGTATTGGTAGCAATGAAGAAAATTTCTCATTACTAGCGACATCTTCGCGTTGGAATATAATAAATTCAATCTGATATTCCTCTACAACATCTTCATCAGAGCTTATATTTAATGTTATTAAAAGAATTAATGTTAATAAAAGTATAAATAAGATTGGATTAAATAATTTCATTGATTAGTTTCTTTACGAAGATTCTCCTTGCTAATGCATCATCTTCTATTAAGTTTATATTAAATTTATTATCCTTGTTAATGCTGTACTTAACTGGATCATTTGTCAGTAGTGCTAATAATTTTTCAAATATATCCTTCTTAACTGATGTTGATAGCAGCAATGACGTATTGCTACTATTTGATGAAATTTTTGTAATACCAGTATTTTTAATCATCAAATTTATTTCTGCATTATTAATTAAATTACCAACTTCAATAGGCAGGGAACCACACCTATCTTCTAGATTATTTTTAATTTCCTCCAAAGATTTTTTTGATTCTACATTATTTATATCTTTATATACCTTTAACCTTTCAAGTGGTGAGGGGAGGTATGAGTCACTTATATAACTAGAATCATAAAAGTTTATTTCTGTTTGTATAAGGTCTTCCTCTGAATTTGTTTTAAATTTTTGAAGTGCATTTTTAAGCATAGATAAATATAAACTCAGACCTATTGTATTAACATGGCCACTTTGTTTGTCACCTAACATTTCACCACCCCCTCTAATTTCCAAATCCTCTTGTGCTATAAAAAAACCTGAGCCCAAATCTGAAAGTCTTATGATTGAGTCAAGCCTTTCCTTTGAAAGCTTTGGAAGGTCTGTTGTTGGTATGAGGAAATAACAATACCCTTGTCTATTAGATCTTCCAACCCTTCCTCTTAGCTGATGAAGTTGAGATAAGCCAAAATTATGCGAATCAATTATTAAAATTGTATTTGCATTTGGAATATCTAGACCCATTTCAACGATAGTTGTGCAGATAAGAACATCTAAATTTCCAATATCAAAATTTGACATAACAGAAGATATTTCTTCTTTTTTAAGCTTTCCATGGGCAATACCTATCGACGAGCTCGGGACAAGTTCTAGTATTTGCTTTTTAAGGTATTCCATTTTTGAAATATCATTTTGAACAATAAAACATTGACCTCCTCTTGATATTTCTCTGGAGATTGCTTCTTTTAATAGTTGATCTTTTTGAATTTTTAAAAAAGATTTAATGCTAACTCTATTAGTTGGAGGTGTGTGAAGGAATGAAAACTCTTTTAATCCAGAGAAGATAAAATTCATAGTACGCGGTATAGGCGTGGCAGATAAGTAAAGGATATGAATATTCTCCTGCTTACCTTTTATTATATCTTTTTGCTTAATTCCAAATTTATGTTCCTCATCAACAACCAGTAAGCCTGTATTTTTAAAGACTAATCCAGAGGTAAATATGGCATGGGTACCTATCAATATATCAACCTCACCATTATTAAAAGAATTAACAATTAGCTCTTTACTTTTAGCCTTAGTATGTCTGTTAAGTAATTGAATATTTACTGGAAATTTTTTAAATCTATCAAGAAAAGATTCATAATGTTGATTTGCAAGAACTGTACTTGGTGATAGTACAATGACTTGTTTGTTTGAGAATATTGATATGTAAGCTGCTCTCATAGCAACTTCAGTCTTGCCAAATCCAACATCGCCGCATAAAAGTCGGTTCATTGGTTTTATTAGGGTTAAATCTTTTCTAATATGACTAATAGCATCTATTTGGTCGTGCGTTTCCGTGTATGGAAATTCATTAGTAAATTCCTCAAATGCCTTGTCATCTATCTTTAATGAGACAGACGAGGATCCAAGTCTTCGAGATTCTACGTCTAATATTTCTGCTGCATGATCAAAGGCTCTTTTTGTAGCCTTCTCTTTATTTTTAATCCATCTAGCTGAAGAGAGCGAGTCAAACTGAACTGTATTTATTTCATTATTTTTGTGATACTTGGAAACAAGATCAACACTCCTTAACGGAACATATAATGATTCATTTGATGAATAAATAATTTTTAAATATTCGTTGGATATATCATTGGCTGTGACGATTTCCAGTCCCTCATACTGACCGAGTCCATAGTTCTCATGAATAACAAGATCTCCGGCTTTGAACATTGAGCTGTTATTAACATCAGCTCTTATCTGGGGCTTGTTAGATAAGGGTATTACATTAGTTGATTTAAAATATTCTCTATGAACTATTAATATATCTTTTTCCTTATTATGAAAAGGTCTTACAAGCTCTCCCATCATTATATTTATACCTTCTTTAGCCTCTTTAATGTCTTTAGGTTGGGTTAAATTAGGAAGGAATTTTTTTACTAATAATTCAAATTCACTATTGATGGAGGTAATTAAAATAATTTTTTTAAATTCAATCTTATTTGTTGATATGTCACCAATTAGATCTTCAAACTTTTCATATTTAAATTCGCCATCAGATGATTTAATTTGTTTAACTTTTTTCAATATCCCCAGAAGGGTTTTTTGATTGATAAACATATCAGAAGGTTTGAGAAGCGGTCTTTGTATATCTATATTTTCATCTTCATACCTTTGATCTATTGAAAGGTAATATTCACTTACTAAATTATCTATGTTTGATGATTTTATAAAATCATACGAATTAAATAATTCAAAGAAAGTTGATGTTTGATTGAAGAGTAATGGCAAATAAATTTCTGAACCTTCGGCAGAATTGCCATTATTTAATTTTTGAAATATTTCACATTGTCTTTCGTCATAATCTTGAAAATATCTCCTCCAATTATCTTTAAATATTTTTAAACTAGATGAATCTAGTGATGTTAAAGCCCCTTTTGTGAGTGAAAAGTTTGTAAGCTTTTCAGTGGAAAGCTGAGAGTCAGGATCAAACTGTCTAATTGACTCAACCTGATCATTAAATATTTCTATTCTTAAGGGTTGGTTGTATATAGGCGTGTAGACGTCTATGATCCCGCCTCTTAATGAGTATTGGTTTATAGACTCGATTCTATTTACCTTTTCATAACTTAAATCATCCAGGGTATTGACTAGCTGCTCTATAGATAATTTATCTGCTATTTTTAAATTTTGTATTGATTTAAAAAAGCCTATAGGAGGAAACCTTTCAAATAGATTTTTAATTGTTGTTATAAGTATTTTTTTAACAACCTTTTCTGAGTTGAGAATTCTAAATCTTTCCTTAAGAATAGATTCGGGAGAGGAGAAATGGTCATAGGGAAGGATTTCATTTTCTGGAAAGTAATCAATAAGATCGGAATTTAAATACAAATCTAACTCATTGTACAAAAGTCTAGCCTCTTTATTTGAATCAACAACTACACATATTGATCTCTTAGAGGTTAAAAATAATTTGCACAGACTGTGTGCATTTGTATGGTCTATCTTTTTTGTCATAAGTTAGTAAATTATTTACAATTACTTGTATAATGTGATCCGTATTCTATCAACCATATAAAGATAAAGGTAATTATGGACATTAATTTTTCAAAAGAAGATATTCAATTTAGAGATGAGGTGAGGGAGTGGCTTGCTAACGATTATCCCAAGCATGTCAAAAACAAGCAAGACAATGGAGAGCCGCTAACTAGACAAGACATGGTTGATTACCATAAGGCTATTTCTGCTAAAGGTTGGATGGGTTATAACTGGCCCGTTGAACATGGCGGAACTGGCTGGTCATCTACACAGCTTTATATTTATAACCAGGAGTTTGGAAAGGCTGGCTGCCCTCCATTACTGGCATTTGGCGTGAGTATGGTTGCCCCAGTAATATACACATTTGGTAATGATGAGCAAAAACAAAGGTTCTTACCTGATATCTTAAATTTTAATACTTGGTGGTGTCAGGGTTATTCAGAACCTGGATCGGGATCAGATTTGGCTTCATTGAAGACTAAAGCAGTTCGTGATGGAGATAACTACATTATTAACGGCTCTAAAACATGGACTACATTAGCTCAAAGTGCTGATTGGATATTTGTCTTGGTAAGAACAGACTCATCAGGTAGAAAGCAAGAGGGAATATCTTTCATACTTGTTGATATGAAAACACCTGGCATAGAGGTTAAACCGATAATAACTATAGATGGTGAGCATGAAGTTAATTCAGTATTTTTCACTGACGTAAAGGTACCAGCTGAAAATTTAGTGGGTGAAGAAGGAAAGGGTTGGACATATGCAAAATTCTTGCTAGCACATGAGAGATTTGGAATTGCCGCTGTTGGGGCATCAATGCGTCAGCTTGCAAGACTTAAAGGCATTGTTTCTAAGCTTGATAACCAAGATCTAGACAAGAAAGTCGCTGAAATTGAAATATCAATATCTGCTCTAGAGCTAACTGAGTTACGTTTACTATCAGCACTTGAGAACGGCGGTCACCCTGGTGCAGAATCTTCTATTTTAAAGATCAAAGGTACAGAAATTCAACAGGGCCTTACTGAAATATTTGTCGAGGCTGCTGGTGAATACGCCCTAATGTATCCTGGGCCACATGGCTACGGCTCTAATGACAAACCTTCAGGTCCTGATTTCGCTGCTGAATCTCTATCAAATTTTTTGAATATGAGGAAAACATCGATTTACGGTGGTAGTAATGAAATTCAAAAAAATATTATCTCAAAATTTGTACTAGGAGTATAAGCAATGAACTTAAATTATAGTGAAGAACAGACAATGCTTCGTGAGCAGATACAGAAGTTTTGTGAATCTGAGTATGACTTTTACAAAAGAGAGGATGTAGTTAAATCTGATGAGGACTTTGATGCTAAAGCATGGGCTTTATTTGCAGATCAGGGTTGGCTATCTATGCCTTTTTCTGAAGAATCTGGCGGCTTTGGTTTTGGAGCTATCGAGCTTTCAGTTCTGTTTGAGGAATTTGGTAAAGCCTTGGTTATTGAGCCTTACTTATCAACCGTTGTACTTTCGGGAACATTATTAGATAAGTCTAGTTATGCTAACAAGGTTGAGGTTATTGAGGGTATTTGCGCCGGAACATCCCATGTTTCACTAGCTTACTCGGAAACAGCCAAGTCTTATGACTACCTATCTCCCCAGACAACATTATCTGATGACGGAACTAAATTAAATGGAACAAAAACCCTTGTTTTAAATGGAGCAAATGCTTCTAAACTAATTGTTACATGTAAAAAAGGTAATGATTTTTCCCTTGTTATTGTTGATACATCTCAAGAAGGTGTTTCACTTAATTCATTCGCTACTATTGATGGACAGACTTGCTCTGAAGTTATCTTTGATAACGTATCAATTGAAGCTGTATCTTTAATTGCAACTGGAGATGAAGCTCAAAAACTTTTTAAAGATTCTATAAATCTTGGAACATTATGTGTTGGAGCCGAAGGCGTTGGATGTATGACCTCTTGTTATCTTAAAACGGTTGAATATACAAAGAGTCGTGAACAATTTGAACAGCCTATATCTAACTTTCAAGTCCTTCAACACAGAATGGTTGATATGTTTATTGATAGCGAATTAGCACGATCTTTATTATTTAAGGCTATGTTGGAGGTTGATGCTGATTCTGATGAAAAATATAAACATGTTTCAGCTCTAAAAGCTCATATTGGAAAAGCTGGAAAATTATCAGCTCAAAATGCAGTTCAGCTTCATGGTGGTATGGGCGTTAGTGAAGAGATGATGATTGGTCACTATTTGAAAAAGATGGTATTTATCGATGCTCTTTTTGGTAATGCAGACCATCATTTAAAGCAATTCTCTAAATAATTTACATTTAAAGCACTAATTATTGTTTTTTAACCACTTAATTCGTGCTTTTATGTTTTATATTCTTTAAAATCGATTCTGTAATCTAAATTTTTTACATAAACACATGTCAGATAAAAGAGACTTAACCTTTCAGTCAACCGGTCGTCAAAATAGAATTCTCCCTGAGGACTCTTTTGGTGACTGGAAATGGAGAGAGGGACTTGCGGAACTAATGATTCCAATAATCGGCAGCCTTTATAGAAAAGGTGTAAATATTCTCGTTTATGGAAAATCTCTCGTAAACCAATCACCTGTTGAGATAATGAGAGCCCATAGGTTCGCTCGTCAGTCAGATATGAATGAGCTCAGTGAATTGGAGACATTTCCAGCGCTAGAATATATATCGTCTTTAACTTTAGCTGATTGTGAAATAGATATCGGTGAATTAGTTATTAGATGTCCTTTTTTTTCAGAATTAAAAAATGATAGCTCAAATCTTCCTGAATTTATTAATAAAGAACTTGTATCCGTTATAAATAAAGAATCTAAAAGACCTGAGGCTCCTCAAGATCTAGTTCTTTATGGCTTTGGAAGAATTGGTAGGCTTGTAACGAGAATGTTGATACAAAAAACCGGCCCAGGCAATTACTATAGATTGAAAGCTATTGTTATTAGAAAAGCAAGCGATGACGATATTTACAAACGAGCAAGTCTTCTTTTAAGAGATTCTGTTCATGGCCCTTTTGATGGAACGGTTAGGGTTGATGAGGAGAACTCTTTATTAGTTATCAATGGTAATCCTGTAAAAATTATCTACGCAGATAAACCTGAAGATGTTAAATATAGTGATTTTGACATCACCAATCCAATTGTTATTGACAATACCGGGGTTTGGAGAAAAAGAGATGATCTTTTAAAGCATATTTTATCTGGAGCATCTAGAGTAATATTAACCGCTCCAGCTAAAGGAGATATTAAAAATATAGTTCATGGTGTAAATGATGATGTATTAGACTCCGCAGATACTATTATTTCTGCAGCTTCTTGTACTACAAACGCTATAGTGCCAATTCTAAAAGTTCTTAACGACAAGTATGGAGTAAGTAGTGGTCATATAGAAACTGTACATTCCTATACAAACGATCAGAATCTTATAGATAATTTCCATAAAGGCGATAGAAGAGGTAGAAGTGCACCATTGAACATGGTTATAACCTCTACAGGAGCTGTTGAGGCTGTTGCAAAGGCTATTCCTGAGCTTGCAAACAAGCTTACTGGTAATGCAATAAGAGTTCCGACTCCTAATGTAAGTTTAGCTATTTTATCATTAACTTTGGATTGCGATATTGACAAAGATTCTATAAATAATTACCTTAAATCAGTAGCTTTCCATTCAAAATATCGTGAAATTATAGGCTATGTTAATTCACCTGAGATTGTTTCAACTGATTTTTATTCAAGTCCTTTTGCCTCTATTGTTGATTCACAAGCAACAATAACCAGTGGTAATAGGCTTACCTTATACTGCTGGTATGACAATGAATATGGATATTCAAAACAAGTTATTAATCTTGCCAAAAAAATTGCGAAGATTATCTTACCTAGATTACCCTTACCAATTGATTGAAAACTATAGAATAGAAGGAGCATTAGTTTTATAATCACTTCGTTTTGAGTACTTTATAATCGTTTTCATTAAGGCATTTCACTCGTGATTAATTTTAAAAAGGGTTTGGACTTACCGATAGCAGGAAATCCTTCTGTTAATATCAGTGATGCACCTAAAGTTTCAGCTGTGTCAGTTTTGGCAAATGACTATATTGGCATGAAGCCAACAATGTTTGTTAAGGCTGGTGATACAGTTAAAGTTGGGTCTAAGATATTTGAAGATAAAAAAAATCCAGGTGTATTTTTCACATCCCCAGCAGGCGGAACAATCTCTTCTATAAACAGGGGAGATAAGCGTAAATTTTTATCAGTAGAAATTGATATCTCAAATGATGAACAATTTCATACATTCACTTATGAGTCTGATGCAGACTCATTAAAGTCATTGATGATTGATTCTGGACTTTGGAATTCATTCAGAACAAGGCCATTTAATAGAACTCCAAAAACTCTATCAATGCCAGACGCTCTATTCATAAATGCATGTGATACAAACCCTCTAGCAGTAGATCCTATAAATATAATAAATCCTGATTTAGAATATTTTAATAAGGCTCTAGAATCTTTGAGGGTACTTTTCGAATGCCCAATCCATCTCGCTCATCAAAATCTTGAATTTGATAGATCTGTTGATGGTATAAATTATCATACCTTCTCCGGGCCTCATCCAGCCGGTTTAAGCTCTGTTCATATTAGTCATATATATCCTGTAAATTTAAAGAGAGTTGCATGGACAATAGGTTTTCAGGATGTTATTTCACTAGGATATTTACTTAAAAATAAAAAACTACGTACTCATAAGACAGTTGCGATAGCTGGCCCTTCAGTCTTTGAGCCTTCCTTACTAAGCGCACGAATAGGCGGGAATCTTGACGAGCTTACTGCTGGGAAGATTAAAGATAGTGCTAGAGTTATATCGGGATCTGTTTTATTTGGCCATTCATCCGAAGGAGTGATGAGATATCTAGGTAATTATGACTCTTTAATTTCAGTCATACCTGATGAGGCTAATGATATTTTTATGAATTGGTTAATGCCAGGGAAGAACCTTCACTCAAAATTAAATATTTTTTCATCTTCTTTCATAACACCTAAAGAATTTATTTTTAATACTTCATTGAATGGTGGAGATAGAGCAATAGTTCCAATCGGCTCTTACGATGAAGTCTTGCCAATGGATATTCTCGTAACACAATTATTAAAATCACTTGTTATATCTGACATAGAAGTTGCTGTTGATTTAGGTATGCTTGAATTAGCTCCTGAAGATTTAGCATTATGCTCTTACGTATGCCCTAGTAAGTATGATTATTCATCAATACTTTTAGATAACTTAAATAAATTATACCTAGAACAATGAAATCCTTAAGAAACTTCATAGAAAATATAAAACCTAATTTTATCGATGAAGGCAAGCATGTTAAATGGTTCCCATTATTCGACGCTTTTGAAAATTTTATTTTTTCTACAAAAACAAAAACTACAAACCCTATTCATGTTCGAGATGCGGTAGATATTCAAAAAATTATGGTTATTGTCTGGCTTGCTACATTTCCTGCTATGTTTTTTGGTATGTACAACCTAGGCGCTCATTCTTTAGAATATCTTGAGACCATCAATCAAGCTAATACTGGAGATTGGCATCATTATTTGGTGAGTATGGTTGGGTATAACTCATCCAGCTTCTTTGCAAAGCTTTGGTTTGGAGCGTCTTATTTTTTACCAATATACATAGTTGTATTTGTTGTTGGAATTGGGTGGGAAGCACTTTTTGCCATTGTTAGAAAGCATGAAATTAATGAAGGTGCTTTTGTTTCCACGGTTCTATTTTCTTTAAGTTGTCCTCCCGATATACCATTATGGCAGGCTGCCATGGGAATAACTTTTGGACTTGTTATAGGTAAAGAGATTTTTGGAGGAACTGGTAAAAATTTCTTAAATCCAGCTTTAACTGGAAGGGCCTTCTTATATTTTGCATATCCATCACAAATTTCTGGTGACAAAGTATGGATAGCAGGTCTAGCTGATAATAATATTATTCCAGAGGGTTATAGTGGCGCCACAGCACTTGGAGTGGCTGCTGAAAAAGGCATGACTGGTATTCATGAAAACTTTACATGGATGGATGCTTTTATTGGCAATATTCCTGGATCAGTTGGAGAAACCTCCTTGATAGCTATTGGCATTGGTCTAATAATACTCTTGGTTACTAAAGTAGCTTCTTATAGAATAGTTCTAGGAACATTATTAGGAATGATTGCTATGTCATCAATATTAAACATTGCTGGATCAGAAACCAACCCAATGTTTTATGTTCCTTGGTATTGGCATCTAGTCATTGGAAGTTTTGCATTTGGGTTAGTCTTTATGGCTACTGAGCCTGTTTCAGGGGCAGGGACTAATACTGGAAGATGGATATATGGTGTTGTTATAGGAGTTACCGTAATCCTAATTAGAGTTGTTAATCCTGCATTTCCTGAAGGGATGATGCTTGCAATTCTTTTTGCTAACCTGCTAGCTCCAGTAATAGATCATATGGTCGTAGTATCAAATATTAAAAGAAGGAAGGCATTACTTAAATGAATGATTCAGTCATAAAAACTATCGGAGTTGCTTTTATTATATGCCTTGTTAGCTCACTTGTTGTTTCATTTACAGCTGTAAGCCTAAGAGATCTCCAGAATGAAAATGCAACCAATAATCAAAGTAAAAAAATTCTTCAAGCTGCAAATTTATACAATCCAAACGAGGATGTAAAAACTCAATTTGAAAGACTTGAGCAAAAGTTTGTAGACTTTAATACTGGAAAAATTATAGATACTTATAATGAATTTGATATAAATGAATATGATCAAATAGCTTCTACAAGAGACACAAGTCTATCAACTAAATTAACTTCATCAGAAGATATAGCTATTATTAAAAATAGAGAGAATGTAGGAAAATTCTTTATAGTAAGGAACGAAGATAACTCAATTAATAAACTAATACTTCCTATTAGGGGTTACGGTTTATGGGGAACCCTTTTCGGCTATATTGCAGTTGAGGGAGATTTTAATACTGTTGCTGGATTAGAATTTTATGATCACAAGGAAACCCCTGGTCTTGGTGCTGAGGTAGATAATCCAAAGTGGAAAAATTTATGGCCAGGAAAAAAAATATACAAAGATAATGAGGTTGCTCTAGCTGTAATAAAAGGGAAAACACAACCAGATGATATAAATGCTGATTACAAGGTTGACGGTCTTTCAGGTGCAACTCTGACAGCTAGAGGGGTTACTAATATGATTACGTATTGGTTTAGTGATTCAGGGTATGCAAAACTATTTAAAGAGTTAGATTATGAGTCTTAAAAGATATAAAGAAGTAATAATAAAGCCGCTAGTTGAAGAAAACCCAATAGCACTTCAAATTCTAGGTATTTGTTCAGCACTTGCTGTAACCAATAACCTTTCTGTGACAATGGTTATGTGTCTTGCCTTAACTAGTGTTTGCGCATTTTCAAATCTATTTATCTCAATAATCAGGAACTATATTCCAAGCAGCATTAGAATTATTGTTCAAATGACTATTATTGCCTCACTTGTAATTGTGGTAGATGAGCTTCTAAAGGCATATAGCTATGAAACAAGTAAAAAACTGTCAGTATTTGTAGGCCTAATTATTACTAACTGTATTGTTATGGGAAGAGCTGAGGCTTTTGCAATGAAAGAAAGACCATTGCTTAGCTTCTTTGATGGCCTTGGAAACGGACTAGGGTACAGTATCATATTAATAGCAGTGGCAACGATAAGAGAGTTATTCGGTTCAGGAACCTTATTCGGTTATGAAATACTCCCACTTGTTTCAAACGGGGGCTGGTATATGGGAAATAACTTGCTTTTATTACCGCCTAGCTCATTTATTATCATAGGCTTATTTATATGGGCTATTCGCTCTTACAAACCCACACAAGTAGAGCAGGATGATTTTTCAGTATCCAAGCACTCTACCGCATCAGATCTAACCAAGAGAGAGTTAAATGTTTGAACATTATTTAAATATATTCATAACCACTGTATTTATAGAAAATATAGCTTTATCTGTATTCCTCGGAATGTGTACCTTTATAGCTATATCAAAAAAAATAGAAGCAGCAATGGGACTTGGTATTGCAGTTATCGCTGTATGTCTTATTACAGTTCCGCTTAATAACTTAATTTATAATTTTGTATTAAGAGAGGATGCTTTAGTTTGGGCAGGTATTCCTGGAACAAATTTAGAGTTTGTTGAGTTAATTAGTTATATAGGTGTTATTGCTGCTGTTGTTCAAATACTGGAGATGTTTTTAGATAAGTATGTTCCAGCTTTATACAATGCACTTGGTGTCTTCCTTCCTTTAATAACGGTTAATTGTGCAATCCTAGGAGCTTCACTTTTTATGATTGAAAAAGACCTTATGTTTGGGGAAAGTGTGGTTTATGGTTTTGGTGCTGGTTTTGGATGGGCTATGGCAATTGTTATTCTTGCTGGCATAAGAGAAAAGCTTAAATATTCTGATATACCAGATGGTCTTAAGGGTCTTGGTTCAACTTTTATAATTGTAGGATTAATGAGCTTCGGCTTCATGTCCTTTGGTGGTATTTCACTCTAGAAAGAGGTAATTATTATGGAAATAGATTTAATACTTGGTGTCGTATCTTTCTCAGGAATTGTTCTTGCACTTGTTCTTGTTATTATCGGCGCAAGGTCACAACTTGTTTCAACTGGCAATGTCTCTATTGAAATTAATGGTGATACTAATAACCCCATAGTTGTTCCTGCTGGATCAAAGCTTCTTCAAACATTGGCAGACAATAAGATATTTCTATCATCCGCTTGTGGCGGCGGGGGTACTTGCAGTCAGTGTAAATGTGTTGTTTTAGATGGCGGAGGTTCAATTTTGCCAACTGAGGAATCTCATTTTAATGCTAGAGAAAGAAATGAAGGCTGGAGATTGTCTTGCCAAGTTCCTGTTAAAAGTGACATGAAAATTGAAGTTCCTGAGGAAATCTTTGGAGTTAAGGAATGGGAATGCGAGGTTGTATCTAACGAAAATGTGGCAACTTTTATTAAAGAATTAATCCTTAAACTTCCAGATGGTGAGACTGTAGATTTTAAAGCCGGTGGCTATGTTCAGCTTGAAGCTCCCGCATATGAAATTGACTATAAGTCATTTGATATTCAAGAAGAATATCATAGTGATTGGGATAAATTTAATATTTGGGATAATAAAGCCATCAATCCTGAGCCTGTCATAAGAGCCTATTCAATGGCTAATTACCCTCAAGAAAAAGGAATTATTAAGTTTAATATCCGCATAGCATCACCACCTCCTGGTACAGATTTTCCACCTGGAATAATGTCATCCTGGACTTTCAATCTTAAACCTGGTGATAAGGTTAAAGTTTTCGGCCCTTTTGGAGAGTTTTTTGCTAAAGAAACACCCAATGAAATGGTTTTTGTTGGTGGTGGGGCAGGCATGGCTCCAATGAGATCTCATATTTTTGACCAACTACTTAGAATAGATACAAATAGAAAAATAACTTTTTGGTATGGCGCTAGAAGTCTTAAAGAAATGTTTTATGTTGAAGAGTTTGACGACCTAGCTTTAAAATATCCTAATTTTGAATGGCATGTGGCTTTATCTGATCCTCAACCAGAAGACGAATGGAGCGGGGATACGGGCTTTATTCATAATGTCTTATATCATAACTATCTAAAGAGTCATGAGGCTCCTGAGGATTGTGAATACTACATGTGCGGACCTCCAATGATGAACAAGGCAGTTATTGACTTACTATTAAATATTGGAGTTGAGCCTGAGAATATTGCCCTTGACGACTTCGGCGGTTAAGTAAGTATTGTTTACTAGATATACGCTGTCAAAAGTAATTGCCTTAATTGTTGGGGTTATTTGTCTTTTTATCGCTTATAGCACTAATAAAAATCAACCTCATTCTATACAGGGCTTTGCATACGGAACTTCCTGGTCTGTTACTTCAGGTAAATTCATAGCAGATCATCACGAAAAAAATATAGTTAAAATAATAGATCGTATTGATTTTATTGCCTCAAATTATAAAGATAATTCTGAAATAACATTAATTAATTTTAATAACAGCAGCGGTAATATTAATATCAGTCCTGATCTATATAAGATTTTAACAATTGCTAAAGATGTTGAGGGCATGTCGGGTGGCTATTATGATATAACTCTTGGAAAAATATCCGGAGCTTTAGGTTTCTCCCCAGGTTTTAATGATAATCTTAAAAATCCTGATAAATCTAATTACAAATTGACAAGTCCAAATGGACTTTTAAAATCACCTTCTTTTTGGTTTGATCTGTCGTCTATTGCAAAAGGATATGCAGTCCAAGAGATCCATGAATACTTATTAAAAAATAATATTCAAAATCACCTTATTGATATCGGAGGAGAGGTTATCGTAAATGGTTATATTAAGTCAAAAGCATGGAAGGTCGGTATCCAGCATCCAAAAGCATTATCAAATAAACCATCGCGAGTAATTGAGAACCTAAATGGTAGATTTTTAGCTATTGCCACATCTGGCGAGTACCGTAATTATAAAATTAATAACAATGGTGAAACTGTTTCACATACTATCAACCCCTTAACTCAAAAATCTATTAATGCTAATACTCTTTCAGTTACGGTGATTCATGAAGATTCTGCCACCTATGCAGATTCATACGCAACAGCTTTCAATGCAATGGGGTATCCCTTGGCCCTTAATATAGCTAACCAAAACGACATAGCATTGATGCTTATTATCCAAAATAAAAATGGTCTTGAATTTATTTATTCTGATAAATGGTATGATTTAAAATTATGAGCGACTTAATATTAGGATTTATTATTATTGCAGTGTCTTTTTTAGGTCTTGCTATAGGTCTTATTGTCAGAAATGAGCCAATAAAAGGATCTTGTGGTGGCATGGCAAACCTTGAAGATGGTTCACCTTGCCAAATTTGTGGCAGAACAGAAATAGAGAGCTGTTCTGACTAGAACTGATTCATAGTATTGTCTTCACCTGCAGCCTTTAATGCTGCCTCTCCTGCAAAATATTCTTTATGATCGTCGCCCATATCAGATCCAGACATGTTTTGATGTTTAACACACGCAATACCTTGTCTAATTTCTTTACGTTGAACACCAGCAACATAACCAAGCATACCTTCAGCACCAAAGTAATCTTTAGCTAGATTGTCAGTGGATAAGGCAGCTGTGTGATATGTGGGCAGGGTTATTAGGTGATGGAATATACCAGCTTCTTTAGCAGCATCTGCTTGGAAAGTTCGTATTTTATTATCAGCTTCAATAGCAAGCTCAGTTTCGTCATAGCTTTCATTCATTAATTCAGCTCTATTATATTGAGATACGTCTTTGCCTTCATCATTCATTAAATCAAAAACTTGCTGCCTAAAGTTTAAAGTCCAGTTAAATGAAGGACTGTTGTTGTAAACAAGCTTTGCGTTGGGTACAACTTTTTTAATTTCATCCATCATTGCGCCAATCTGACCAATATGCGGTTTCTCAGTTTCAATCCATATTAAATCAGCACCGTTCTGCAAACTAGTGATTGAATCTAAAATACAACGAGCTTCACCGGTTCCAGCTTTGAACTGATAAAGGTTGCTTGGTAATCTTTTTGGACGAACAAGTTTTCCATCTTGATTTATCATTACGTCGCCATGCTTCATGGTCTCAGGTGTAATATCTTCAACGTCCAGGAATGAGTTATATTGATCTCCCAGATCACCTTTTTCATTAGTTATGGCTATTTGCTTAGTAAGACCTGCACCAAGAGAATCAGTTCTTGCTACGATGACCCCATCATCAACACCTAGTTCTAAAAAAGCATACCTTACAGCATTAATTTTAGATAAAAAATCAGAGTGAGGTACAGTGACTTTTCCATCTTGATGTCCGCACTGCTTTTCATCAGAGACTTGGTTCTCTATCTGTATACAACACGCCCCTGCTTCAATCATTTGCTTAGCCATTAAATACGTAGCTTCTTCATTACCAAAACCTGCATCAATATCTGCAATTATTGGTACAACGTGAGTTTGAAAGTTATCGATCTTAGATTGAACTACATCCCTATCTGCACCTTCTGCTTTATCGAGCTCTCTAAACAATCCACCTAATTCTCTTGCATCAGCTTGTCTTAAAAACTGGTATAACTCTGAAATTAAACTAGCTACAGATGTTTTTTCATGCATTGATTGGTCTGGAAGAGGTCCAAATTCAGATCTTAGTGCCGCAACCATCCAGCCAGATAAATATAGGTATTTCCTATCTGTTGTTCCAAAATGCTTTTTAATGGAAATTAACTTCTGTTGACCTATAAACCCATGCCAACATCCAAGTGATTGGGTGTAAGATGATGTATCAGAATCATAAGCATCCATGTCTTTTCTCATAATTCCAGCTGTGTATTTAGCTATCTCTAAACCAGTTTTAAACTGATTCTGCAGTCTCATTCTTGCTACATATTCTGGATCAATAGCATTCCAGTTTGTTGAAGACATATCAGGTATATTGCTAGCAGTATTTTTTAGATCGTGAAGTTTTGACATGTATTTTTACCAAAATTAAATTATGTAGTGCAGTAAATATCAGAATGAATATAAAGTCAACAATGAGATTAAAAGACTGAAAGTACAGTATTTATTTGTACTAAATTAAGTAGTTTTACTACAAAATAGGCTTATTTTATAAAATTAAAGCTTGTCAGCAATACCAATATATAGTGATGGAGTTAGGTTTAACAGTTTTTCTTTTGATTTGTTGGAGATATTCAATACTGCAATGAAAGCTTTATAACTTTCCATTGTTAGCTTTGAACCTCTCGATAGTTGTTTAAGTTGCTCATACGCATCTGGTACTCCCTCTAATCTCATTAGAGTTTGGACAGCCTCTGTAAGTACTTCCCAATTATCATTTAATTCACTCTGAATAGTTTTCTGGTTAGGGGTTATTTTACCCAATCCTTTATTTGTTGATATTAATGCCAAAGCAGAGTATCCAAATCCTAACCCAACATTTCTTAGTACCGTGGAATCAGATAGATCTCTTTGGTGTCTAGATTTTGTAAGTTTATTAGCAAAAAAATCCATCAAGGCGGATGACAGCCCGAAGTTACCTTCTCCATTTTCAAAGTCTATTGGGTTTACTTTATGCGGCATTGTTGAGGAGCCAACTTCATCTTTCATTAGTTTTAATGCAAAAATATCATTTGAAATATAAATCCAAGAATCTTGGCAAAGGTCTATAAGGATATTATTGATTCTAACAACAGAGTGACATACTTCAGCGATCCAGTCATGAGGCTCAATCTGAGTTGTATAAGGATTTTGAGTGACGCCAAACTGTTTAATAAAGTTCTTATTTAGATTTGGCCAATCAATACTAGGATCTACAATATCAAAAGTGTGATAGTTGCCTGTCGCGCCACTAAACTTTGCCATGGGTTTGATATTTTTTAATGTCTCAATTTCACGATCAATTCTTATAGTAAAAACCTTTAATTCCTTACCTAATGTAGAAGGAGAGGCTGGTTGACCATGTGTTCTAGCTAGAAATGATATCTTTGACCATTTTTTTGAATAATTCTTAAGAGTTTTATTAACAATATTTAACTCTTTTAAATACAGCTTGGTTCCTTCTTTGATGATATAGGCATAACTTAACGAGTTTATATCTTCGCTGGTAAGTCCAAAATGTATTAAATGAATGTAATCTTTTAATGTCCTGTCTTTTTTAAAGTAGTCTCTTATAAAATACTCAATAGCTTTAACATCATGATTAGTAGTAGATTCAATTTTTTTTATAGATAAAACATATTTATCGCTAAAGTTATTCTTAAAAACTTCAAGTTTATTAATTGATTGTTTGCTTAAAGGTTTGAATATTTTTGGAAGTTTAGTGCAAAGGTAAATTAGCCAATCAACTTCTATTTCAAATCTAATTTTGATTAGCGTAGATTCGCTAAAGTTTTTTCTGATATCAAAAATTTTGGCAGCATATCTGCTGTCTAATGGAGAAATATTGTCATGATCAAACTTCATAAATTATTTTATCACCTTTTGAGCTAATTAATAATCCAACTCTTAGAAAGTTTTAGTAATTATTCCGCCGCCCATACATATATCATCTTTATAAAAAACTGCTGACTGGCCTGGTGCTATTGCCCTTATTTCATCAACAAAATTAACTTCAAAACCATCATTAATCTTATCGATAGTACATTTAATTGGCGTGTGCTGATGTCTAACCTGAATAAGACAGTCAAGAGGGCATTCATAGATAATATTATTGATCCAATTAATAGTATTTAAGTTTAATCCCTTGTTCATAAGAAGGGGATTGTTAACTCCCTGGCATACATATATTTCATTGTTTAAAATATCCTTCTTGAAGACGTACCATGGGAGCTCGTCTCGTCCTTTTACTCCTCCTATCATCAAGCCCTGTCTTTGACCTTCGGTATAAAGTATTGAGCCCTGATGTTCGCCAATTACATGGCCATTCTCATCTTTAATTAATCCTTTGCTGAATAAAATAAAACGTCCTAAAAAATCCTTTAGATTTCTTTCGCCAACAAAGCATATGCCAACAGAATCTTTTTTATCAGCAGTGATAAGATTTTGGTCTTTTGCGATTTCTCGAACCTCTGGTTTTAATAGATTAGCTAGAGGGAAGAGGCATTTAGCAAACTCTTTTTCATTCACTTCATGTAAAAAATAGGTTTGATCTTTTTTAATATCTCTAGCTCTGGATAGGTATGTTCTACCATTAATTATTTGTGTTTTTGCATAATGACCAGTTGCAATAAAGTCCGCTCCTATATTGAAAGCATAGTCTAGAAATGATTTAAATTTTATTTCTCTATTGCACAGAATATCTGGGTTTGGAGTTCTTCCTTGTTCATGCTCGCTTAAAAATTCTTTAAAAACCCTGTCCCAATAATCATCTGAAAAATTAGCCCTATGTAAAGATATATCCAATATATCGCAAACTTCTGATGCATCTTTAAAATCTACTTCAGAGCTGCAAACTTCTCCAGGTTCACTTTGCCAATTCTGCATAAAAAGACCCTTTACCTCATAACCCTGTTCTTTAAGAAGATATGCCGCAACAGAAGAGTCCACGCCCCCTGACATTCCTACAACTACAGTTTTTTTATGAAGATTCATTCTTTAATTACATTTAATCTTAGTTTAATTCAGAGTATAATTATGACCGATTTTAGTGTCAAAATCTTATAGTTCGGGAGAATAATTAAAATGGAATTCGATAAAATAAAAAAACCAGAGTCAGGTGAAAAGATATCATATATTAATGGAGAACTGGTTGTTCCAAATAATCCTATTATTCCTTTTATAGAAGGTGATGGCATCGGTGTTGATATAACACCAGCAATGATAAGAGTTGTAGATAATGCAGTAAAAGTAGCATATAGCGGCGAAAGAAAAATTGAATGGCTAGAGGTTTTTTGTGGTGAGAAATCAACAAAAATTTATACAAAGGACACATGGCTACCTGATGAGACAATAACCGCATTAAAAGAGTATGTGGTAAGTATTAAAGGACCTTTAACAACACCTATCGGTGGTGGGATAAGGTCTCTAAATGTTACATTGCGTCAAGTTATGGATTTATATGTTTGTTTAAGACCTGTTATGTATTTTGATGGCGTTCCAACTCCTATAAAAAGACCTCAAGATGTTGATATGGTTATTTTTAGAGAAAATTCTGAAGATATATACTGCGGCATAGAGTTTAAAGCAGGTTCAGAAGAATCTAAAAAAATTGTAAAAACATTAAAAGAAGATTTCGGAATTGATCAGATTAGATTTCCTGATACTGTTGGGATAGGGGTCAAGCCAATATCCTTAGAAGGAACTAACAGATTAGTTAGAAAGGCTTTTGATTATGCTATTGCAAACGATCGCTCGTCTGTAACTCTTGTGCATAAGGGTAATATTATGAAATATACAGAAGGAGCATTTAGGGACTGGGGTTATGAGTTAGCAATAAATGAGTATGGTGGTGAAGAGATTGATGGTGGTCCATGGCAAGCAATTAAAAATCCAAATAACGGTAAAACTATTATCGTTAAGGATGTAATTTGCGACGCATTTCTTCAGCAAATTCTTACTAGACCAAGAGATTATGACGTAATAGCGACTATGAATCTTAATGGAGATTATATATCTGATGCTTTGGCAGCTTGTGTTGGCGGTATAGGAATAGCTCCTGGAGCTAATCTATCTGATGATCATGCTGTATTTGAAGCAACTCATGGAACAGCTCCTAAATATGCTGGTAAAGATAAAGTTAATCCAGGAAGTCTAATACTTTCAGCTGAAATGATGTTGAGGCATATGGGTTGGGGTGAGGCTGCTGACCTAATTATAAGCTCAATGGAAAAAACAATCCTTGCTAAGAAAGTTACATATGATTTTGAAAGAATGATGGATGATGCAGAGTTAGTATCATGCTCAGGCTTTGCTGAAGAAATGGTTAAGAGAATGTAATGATAGAGTTATCATCAGATGATAAAAATAATTCATCTAATGGGATTGGCTCAGCTGTATTAGAAAAAGATCCTGAGATAAAGGAGCCTCCTTTATACCAAGTTGTACTAATTAATGATGACTACTCTCCAATGGAGTTTGTTGTATTTGTTCTACAAACTGTCTTTAATCACACTCATGAAAAATCTACTGAAATAATGATGGCAGTTCATTCAAAAGGTAAGGGAGTTTGTGGTATATTTTCTAAAGAGATAGCTGAAATGATGTCTTATGAAGTTAATAACATGGCAAAACATCATGAACATCCTCTCTTAAGTGAAATAGAGCCATTAACGGATTAGGAATATGTTTAGCAAAGAATTAGAAATATCAATTGCTTCTTTATTTGATAAGGCTCATGAAGCAAATATTCAATACATTACAGTAGAACACCTATTTTTAATGATATTGAACGACTATGATGTAAAAGAGTTTATTGAATCTCACAATGTTCAACTTGAATCCTTAAGAGATAAATTAAATAATCATTTAAAGGATTCGGCTGTAATTAAGACAGATGCTCAAAAAACCGTTCAACCTACACTAGGTTTTCAGAGAGTTCTTCAAAGAGCTGTTTTTCATATCCAGTCCTCTGGAAAAGGTGTTGTTAAGCCAATAAATATATTGGTAGCAATTTTTTCAGAAAAAGAATCTCATTCAGTTTATATATTAAATAAATCCAATATAAATAGATTGGATGTTGTAACTTTTATTTCACATGGAGCTTCACCTAAAAAGCTAGATGAGGATATTGAGGTTGATGATGGCGAAGATATTAAAGTTGAAAAATCTGCAGAAAATGACTTCTTAATAAATCTTAACAACCTTGTTGCAGAAAATAAAATTGATAAATTAGTTGGAAGAACAAAAGAGGTAGATAGGCTTGTGCAAATTCTTTCAAGAAGAACTAAGAACAATCCATTGCTAGTTGGAGAGTCAGGGGTAGGGAAGACAGCTATAGCAGAAGGACTTTCTTATTTAATTTGTAATAACAAAGTACCCAACATCTTAGCTTCATCAACCGTATATTCATTAGATATAGCTGCATTAATTGCCGGCACTAAATATAGAGGTGATTTTGAGAAACGATTAAAAGAAGTTCTAAATTTCTTAGACACCAAAGACAGACCTATTTTATTTATTGATGAAATCCATACAATAATAGGGGCAGGCTCTGCTTCTGGTGGTTCTATGGATGTATCAAACCTTCTGAAACCAGCACTTGGTAAAGGTCAAATTAGATGTATCGGCTCTACAACCTTTCAAGAATACAGAGGTATTTTTAATCAGAACCAAGCACTTTCCAGGCGTTTTCAAAAAATTGATATTTTAGAGCCTAGTTTTGATGAGTGCGATGAAATACTCGATGGAATAAAGTCTATTTATGAAGACTATCACAATGTTTCCTATACAAAAGAATCCATATTAAGCGCAATAGACCTTTCTTCTAAGTATATAAATGATCGATTTCTTCCAGATAAAGCAATAGATGTAATAGATGAGACAGGAGCAATGCTTAATATAAGCAGAAAGAATGACAAGAAAATAACAGTAAATCAGATAGATATAGAAAAAACTATCTCAAAGATAACAAAAATACCTGAACAAAACATCACAGCAGCTGACACTAAAAATTTAAAGAACATAGAGTCAAGCCTTAAGCGAGTTATCTTTGGTCAAGATGCAGCTGTTGAGACACTGTCAAGCGCAATTAAGCTCTCAAGGGTAGGGCTTAGAGATGATAATAAGACCATTGGATCATTTTTATTTACAGGACCTACAGGAGTAGGTAAAACTGAAATATCAACGCAATTAGCAGATATTATGGGTGTTGATCTTGTTCGTTTTGATATGAGTGAATACATGGAGAGGCATACGGTATCTAGACTAATAGGAGCTCCTCCAGGATACGTTGGGTTTGACCAAGGCGGCTTACTTACCGAGGCAATAGTTAAATCGCCTCATTGCGTCTTATTACTAGACGAAATTGAAAAAGCACATCCAGATATATTCAACATACTCTTACAAGTAATGGATGCAGGGGTATTGACTGATAATAATGGAAGAAAAGCTGATTTTAGAAATGTTATTTTAATAATGACAACAAATATTGGAGCAGAGCTATTAAGCAAGCGTAATATTGGCTTCAGTACTTCTTCTAATGAATCAGATGCAATGAACTCATTAACTAAGCTATTTTCACCAGAGTTTAGAAACAGGCTTGATGAAACTATCCAGTTCAATTACCTTGATCAGACAATCATTTTATCTATAGTAGATAAGTTCCTAACCAAACTTCAAGCCCAGCTAGATAAAAGAAAGGTTGAGATTGTTGTTTCAAAGAATGTTATTAACTGGATTGCTGAGAACGGCTATGAAAGAGAGATGGGGGCGAGGCCGATGGAAAGGTTTATATCCAAGAATATAAAAAAACCTTTGGTTGATAAGTTGTTATTTGGAAAGCTTAAATCGGGTGGTGAAATACAACTTGATATAGTAAAAAATAAGCTAAAATTTACCGAAGTTAAGAAGACTGTAAAAGCTTAACCTATCTACCTCTAAAGGTTATTCTTCCAACCGATAGGTCGTAAGGGGTCATCTCAATTTTTACCTTATCACCCGTTAAGATTCTAATGTAATGCTTTCTCATCTTTCCAGATATATGAGCAGTAATAACATGGTCATTATCTAACTTAACTTTAAATTTGGTATTAGGAAGAGTTTCAATAACTTCTCCTTCGAATTCTAGATTATCTTCTTTTGACATAGTCGAGTATTTTACACTAATAAATGTATTTTTTTTTAATTAGATGATCTATAAGTTTTATAAATTAATATCAGTGGAATTTTTTCCATTAAGTCTATTGGAAAAAATAAAAAGATATTCAACGGAATACCGTATTGTGATAATTTAGCAATATCTTTGCCAACTAAAACTATTTGTAGCATTGCAGAAAACCTCGAGTCATGTGCAAAAGCAGTATATGTTTTTACTTGCAGTGTTAATAAATCTATTGATAAACTGCTTTCATAAATTCCTAAATAGTAAAATGGAGAAATGATATGAGTGATGTAACCGTATATATGGTTGTTAATTTAAAGGTAACGAATCCTGAAGAATATAGAATATATGAAAAAGGCTTTTTTCCAATTCTAAAAAAACATAATGGGTCATTCATTACATTCGATGAAAGTCCAGTTTGCCTTGAAGGAGATCAACCAAAGCAATTTGATAGAGTTATAATATTTTCATTCCCATCAGAGGAAGCTGCAGATAATTGGTGGGCTGATCCAGAATATCAAGAACTATCAAATCACAGAAGAGCAGGTGCAGAGATAACACTACAAAGAATTAAAGGGATGGCACCTAGAAAATAGCTTTTGTCTTAAATAAGTCCCTGTAATTTTATAAAGTTGCAGCCATGGGTATTGGTTTTTTACCTTATTTTTTCATAAAACTTTCTAGTTAAAGCTGTTATTATTACGGATATATAAGGTATTAAAATAATAGCTTTAATCGCTTACTTATATAATAACGTACTAATAAAGGAGCATTTATGATCATAAACCCAGGTGAAATTAATTTAGAAGATTCATTGAAAATATGTCAAGAAACTTTAAAAAAAGCTCGTGCAGAAGGTTTTATGCCATTAACAGTAACTGTTATTGATGTTGCCGGTGTTATAAGATCAACATTATCTGAAGATGGCTCTGGCCTTATAAGGTCAAAGATTTCATATGCTAAAGCTTGGACATGTTTAGCTTTTGGCGTTTCAACTAATAAACTAAGGGATATTTTCGAAGACCAGCCTAGGCTTGATAAAGCTATTGCTGGAATGCAGACAATGGCTGATGGAAATCTCGTGCCAACGCCAGGAGGATTAATTATTCAAAAGAATGGTAAAAACATAGGTGCAATTGGAGTTACAGGCGATAGATCAGATCAAGATGAAATTGCCGCTATTGCTGGAATAGAAGCTGCGGGATTTACAGTAGGACATACTTCTATATAAAGATATATATTATTGAACATAATATATATTATGCGAACCTATATGTATATTAGCATT
>TARA_B110000285_G_scaffold49168_1_pt1 | contig 28096 bp, 19 predicted proteins | sample TARA_B110000285 | Tara Oceans TARA_B110000285 (sample SAMEA4397756) | marine metagenome | biome: Polar Biome; feature: [SRF] surface water layer (ENVO:00010504); material: water (ENVO:00002006), including particulate matter (ENVO:01000060) such as... | depth 5 m
GTGGTGCGAAATTTATAGATACTCAGAGGCAAAAAAATGCTTCAGAAAATCATCAAATTTCTGTTATGGTGAGTTATCTTTACCAACTGTGTGAGCCTGTGAACTCTAGCCATTACTTTGCCAACCGCTTGTCTATGAGCCAAAAAATTGCAGCACTAATGGCAATTGTATTAATAGGTTTTGTGGCAGTGGTGGGTGTTGCTATTATTCAGGTCAAAAACTTAGCCGAAATTTCCACACGCTTATCTGCTGTCAATTTGCCTTTGATACAATCAGCCTCTCATATTGGGGTTTTAATTCAGTCTCAATACGCGGGTGCACAGCGAATTATCTTATCCAGTGACAGTGCTTCAGCTATGAGTAACTCACTTGATGTCGCCTCATTTAATCGACAAGAATTTTTTAAAAGTGGCTTATTACTGCAACAAACTATTGCTGACGTGGAAACAAGGATACGCATATTGGCTAGCGAACCTGCTTGGCAACACACCATGGTAGCTGCAAATAAATCTAACTTATTGCCTATATTATTTGAGCTACGAAGGTCTACTCAAGGTTATCAAGTCAAAGTAGAGTCTTGGCTTTTAAACAATCCTCAGGCGCTCAATGCCAGGGACTTGCTGAGTCAACTATCAGCCATAGAAGTCGTTACGAACAAGTTTTTTTTAACCTTTGATGGGATGTTAACGTCGGTCAATCAAGAAACAAAAACGGCTGCTTTTTTCGAACAAAAAGTCGCCATCGGTTTGATTATTTTAACTATGCTGCTTGCACTCATTTTAGTATTGACCATGATGTTTGTGATTGTGAGAAATATAATTGCCAAACCGTTGCAGCAGCTTACAGATACGATAAACGTCTTTACACCTTTGCATAAAGTTGAAGAATCAGAGTTTGAGATGTCTATTATCCTGCGCCAAGACGAGCTGGGTAGAATGGGACGAAGTTTTAATCGACTCAAGCACGACTTATGGAATCAAGGTGAAGATCTTGCTAAGGCGATTAATGTGGCTGAACGAGCCAACCGAGCTAAATCGATATTTTTGGCCTCTGCTAGCCACGATTTGAGGCAACCGCTGAGTGCAATGCAAATGTACATTGAAGCACTAAGGCAAAAAGTTGAAGCCCCAGAAACGATTAAGTTAGTCGATGATATCGATGCCGTCTCTGTATCTACAACGCGTTTACTCAATGCTCTACTTGACGTTTCACAACTAGAAGCGGGTGCTATTAAGCCTTCAAAAGAGAATTTCCAAGTAGACAATCTACTACAAAACATTGTTCGTGCCTATTTACCGTTAGCGGAGCAAAAAGGCATACGTCTGCGAGTTGTGCCGTGCAAAGTGTTCATATACAGCGATGTGGCCTTGGTCGAACGTATTGTTAGTAATTTTGTTGCTAACGCCTTGCGCTACACAGAAAAAGGGACGGTACTTGTGGGGTGTCGAAGACGGCAGCAACATTTGTCTATTGAGGTAGTTGACACGGGTTGTGGCATACCTAAGCATCAACTAGGGCCTGTTTTTGATGATTTCCATCAGCTTGATAACAAAGAGAGAGATCGGGGCAAAGGACTGGGTTTAGGCTTAGCGATCGCCAAGCGTCTGTCCATTTGTCTAAATCATGATATTGAGTGTGATTCGCGCTTAGGCTATGGATCAAGGTTTGCAGTGCAGGTGACTTTGGGTTCTGAAGATCTCAATGCAGTTCATACATCGGTTTCTGACCTAGGCGTTAAATCTCTGTCAGGTAAACGAATTTTGTTGGTGGAGGACAATCTGGATGTTCAAAAGGCGAGTAAACAGCTATTAGAATCTTGGGGATGTGAAGTGCATTGCGCGCTCAATGCAGAAGAGGCCTTAGCGTGGGCAGTTGGGGCTGGTGCCACCTTGCCCGCAGTTATCTTGGCGGATCATCGTTTGCCAGGCGAGGTTAATGGGGTTGAAGTTGCTAAGCAAGTCGCTTCGACTTTAGGTGCAGATATTCCTACAATCATTGTTACTGGAGATGTAGACGAAAATCACATCAGAGACATCCGGGAGCAAGGTTACCTAGTGTTGTGCAAACCTGTCCGACCTGCAAAACTGAGGGCCGCTATATCAAACTATGTATAAACATCATTTTCTGGATGTTTGGTATAAAAGGCCACAGCCTCAGTTCTGTTTTTAACCCCTAGCTTTTTAAATAATGCAGAGACGTGCATTTTAATAGTAGGCAAGGTTAAACCTAACTCATCAGCAATGATTTGGTTTGAAAGACCAGCTTGCATTAATTTCAACACGTCTTGTTGCCGACGAGTGAGCGCCGCAAAAGATATCTTTTGAGTGTCTGGTATTGAAGTTGCAACGCTATTGTCAAAATTAAGCACATGGGGAGGGACATAAATCCCCCCTTCTAGTATTAATTTAATAGCACTGAGAGTCACTTTAGGTGGCAGAGACTTTGGGATATATCCTGACACACCTGTTGCCATTGTGGTGCGAATGGAATCAATATCATCACGCACCGAAACCACAATAATGGGCACGTCAGGCCACCGCTGGCGAATAGAAGATAGACTGCTATTAACATCCATGCCTGGCATCATTAAATCGAGCATCATCAGGTCAATATTAGGCTCATTGGATAATATTTCGACCACCTGACTGTAACTATTAGCTTCTAGCACTTTACAGTCTGGAGAAGCCATAGCGACCACTAGGGCTAGGCCCCCTCTGACTAAAGCGTGGTCGTCGGCAATTAAAATGCGTAAATTTTGTGTTGTCGATAAATTTTCATGGTGACTTGAATAGATCATAATAAAATGGTGCTCAGATGTTTAGTAGTATAAGGGGTGGCGCAATCTTTAGTTAAATGGTCGATCCAGTCTTATTTTTATAAGTAAGAATAAGTTGTTGGCGAAAGTTTTCGGCCATGATAGAAATAATAAGCAAAGAACCAATGGCTACCATTTGGTAATAGGAATTTATGCGCATTAAATTCATTCCGTTTTGTATCAAAATGATGAAAACAGCACCTAATACAACATTATGTAATTTACCAACGCCGCCCTGTAAACTCACACCACCAATCGCGCAGGCAGCAATAGACAGCAATGGATAACTCACTCCCAAGTTAGATTCACCTGTTTCTAGTCTGGCAGTAATTAAAAGTGCTGCAATACCAGTAAAGAATGCTGCAGTGGTGTAAGCAATAATCAGGCACATTTTGGTATTAATGCCAGACAACTGAGCGGCTCTGAGATTACCACCAATGGCATAAATATAACGCCCGACCCTAGTCCAGTTGAGAAATAAATACATCAGGCCGATGCATGGAATCGTTACCAATATGGGCACGGGAAACCCCTTCCAGATGCCGTAGCCGAAAACATCAGTAAAATTTGGTGGCATGCCATAAATGGGGATGCCTCCCGTTAATGACAAGGCTAAGCCGAGAACTACTGACGACATGCCTAAGGTCATGATAAAGGCAGGCACTCGAAACCAGGCAACACCTATGCCATTGACTAAGCCAATGCTTGCACAAGCGCAGAGACCTGCTACACAGCCAATTAAAATAGACTCCCAGCCAGAACCATAGCCAGACCACATTGCACCCATAGTCAATGATGAAACAACAGAGGTCATGGCGATCATAACGCCAACAGATAAATCTAAGCCAGCCGTGAGCATCACTAACATCTGCGCCATCGCAACTAATACCAAGTAGGTGGCATGCATGGAGATTCCACTGAGGTTTGTTTGAGTAAGAAAATACTCACTAGACAAGCTAAAACCGAGCACTGCTAAAACTAGGAACCAAGGCAAAACCCCACCTTTTATGTATAAAAAAGTAACGAAGTTAACGGCTTGGGAGATATACGATTGCCAAGAGGAAGGTGCTTTTTTAACTCGATTTTCTATCATGATAAGGCTGTCTCACGTTGATCCAAATAATGGCTTAAAGTCGCTTCACTAATGCTGTTGTGGGGTATTTCAGCCAGCAATTCTCCGCGGTCAACAATATACACTCGGTGCGCGATGTTGGCCACTTCAACTAAGTCAGAAGAGATTAATAAAATACTTGCACCGGCATCGCAAAACTCCTGCAAGAGTCGGTATATTTCCGCTCGGGTGCCTATATCCACACCAATAGTAGGTTCATCCAAAATAAATAACTGCACATCGCGCACGAAACCTTTAGCCAGCATGACTTTTTGTTGGGTACCCCCTGACAAATGATTGAGCACGTTTTCTATACTTAAAGGGTTTATTTTGAGTCTGCGGCTAACACTTTCCATGACATGTACTTCACGTTTTCGTCTTACCCAAAAGCCAGATGAAAACTTAGCCAAGCTTAAAGATGGCAAGGAAATATTCTGGCGAATGTTGTGGTCCATAATTAGACCTTCGGCGCGGCGATCGGCTGGTAAATAAAGCATGCCCCGGTCTAACATGGCGCGGGGGCCAAGCTCATTTATACCAAGTTCTCTATTATAAACTTGGTCATCTAAATAAGTAATAACTCCTGACTTGATTTGATTTAATCCAAAACAAGCTCTGGCTATGTCAGCTGCTCCTGATCCCGCCAATCCTGTAAGCCCAACAATTTCGCCTGCATTAACGGTTAAGCTAGCATCTTGCACTAGTGAATTGGTTAAACACAAGTTACTAATGCTTAATAACTGCTTTCCAGTATTAGATTTAATAGTAGGAAAAAAGGACTCAAAGCGATGGCCAAAAGCGAGTTCAATAAGTTTGTCTTCATCAATCTCAGAAGTGGTATGAGTACAAACTAAGTGGCCGTCTTGCATCACACTGACTTGATCACTTAAACGAAAAATTTCGCTGGTGCGATGAGATACGTAAACCACGCCTATGCCTTCAGATTTGAGAACATCAATCATGGCAAAAAGTTGCTTTGTTTCTCGACCGGAAAGCGCAGCTGTGGGCTCGTCTAAAATCATAATAGCAGGACGACTATGAAAGGCTTTAGCAATTTCGACCATGCGTTGCTGTGCATGGGATAAATTCATTACCAGTTGATTAGGCTCCAAATCAAACTCTAAGCGCTCTAAGGTTTGTTTTGCCCACTTTCTCAATTTTGTTTTTTGCAAAAAGATGCCACTGGAAAGGTTGGATCCTAAGAACAAATTCTCTTCTACGGTAAGCTGAGGTACTAAGGTATATTCTTGAAATACGGCACTAATACCAAGTTCTTTAGCGTGGTGCACTGAAGTAATCTTTACTCGTTCGTTATTGATTAAAATCTTTCCACTACTAGGCTGTGTATCGCCCGTAATTATTTTTAATAAGGTAGATTTACCTGCGCCATTTTCCCCAAATAATGCATGTACTTCACCTGCATAAATGTCAAAGTTCAGTGGCTTTAACGCAGTGCTGCCAAAATAGTCTTTACTGACACCTTGCAAATGAATAAGTGGCTTGGCATTCCGAACGTGTAATTGGTTGCTGAGTGGGCTTTGCTGGGTTTGGCTAGTTATTTTCATTTAATCCACCGAAAAAACTGGGGACCATAGCTTTGGAGCCAACGTAGTGTAACTTTCAAAACTGTTAATATTCTCTGGGGTAACGATAATAATAGGAGGCTGCACGTGTTCTGTAAGTCGCCCAGTTTGACCAAATTCTGGTCTACCACCGGTAGCCATAGGCAAGCCTTCTAGAATTCTTACGGCTTGGTCCATTGATACTCGTGCTTGGATAATCATTTGATCTGAGGGGGCCATAGCAACTTGACCACGGCGGATAAACATATCCATGCCCGGTGTGTAGTAGTAGGCGACAAGCTTTACCTTCTTGTCGAGTTTTCTTGAACGTAATGCGCCTACTGCCCCTTCAATGCTGGTGGCGGTGCCAACTATATAATCAAATTCAGGTTGATCTGCTAGGACACGGGTTTGTATGACCGCCTCTACTAATTTTAGCTGGATTGCCTTACCCGTATCACCCCATTTGGTATCTAGGATCTCTACCTGCGTACCTATTAAGGCTTGACGGCACCCTTGATCTGCCGCGATAGACCAGCCAGCACTGGGAGGCCCAGGAAACCAAATAATGTTGACAGTTTCTTCACTTTTTTGGTGCTGTTTAGCGATCCAGTCACAAGTGGTAAAACCCATGGTGGCAAAACTTTGCAAAGAATTGGCATCAACTACTGTGTTGATGCCAGTAATAATCACAATAACTGGGATGCCCCGCGCTCTGATTAGATCTATTTGTTTAGCATTCCCCTGACTTGATATAGGGCCAATAATTAATGCGTCTGCGCCATTGGCAATGCAATCGTCCACCTGATTGAGTTGGGTTTCTAAATTGGTGTATCCACCCGCTTCTAGTAAGGTTATTTTTTGATTTAAACGTTTACCCTCGCTGATAATGCCATAGGCAACCCCCGCCCAGTATGAGTCTTTTAGATGGGGGAATGAGACACAAATATGGTGCTTGTTCTGCACCATATCTGCATCTAATGATTGATAGCGAACTTGTTCTAGCTGGTCTAACTGATTGCTGGGTTCTGACCAACAGCTTAACTCACCATTGGTGCAAGCTGGATTATAGACACCTAGAGTAGTGGCCCAGGGAGCTTCGCTATTAGCCCTAACAAAAGTGGTAGGCGTTAAGCTTAAAACCATTCCCAGTCCAACAATACACACTAAACTTAAAATACTACATTTAAAGATAGGCAACTGAGCGCCCAGACTTGAGGCCCTGTATGTTTGGTAAACCTCACTTTCGAATTTCATAACATCGATCACAGAGCCGTTGACTTGCTTAGAGTATACACCCTTGAATCGTATTAGCGAGCCAAGGTATGGGTGTCAAAATTTAATACATACTATATTGACAAGGTATGTATTACTGTGTGAAAGTATGTATACTTTAGTTCGTATTTATTGTTTTTGGTTAAATAAATCCAATTTTTACAAGTGCAATAATACGCAAAAGCATGCTTTCACTTAGACAGCATAATTAAATAATTGGAGACTTTAGTAATGAAAATAACTACAAAACTGGTCTTTTCCTGTGCACTAACATTGGGATTATCCTCAGCAGTAATGGCAGCTGGCATGGATGAAATTCCACAAAGCATCAGGGATCAAGTGTACAACCCTAAGTTGACCGATCCTGCGCAGCCCCTTGGAGAAAGCGCATACCGTGATTGGAAATCAAAGCGTCAACCACCTTGGACCGTCGGTTATGCAAGTACCTATGCAGGCAACACATGGCGTAAGGATGCAATGGAACGCTTATTAGGTGAGTTAAAACCAAAGTGGCAGGGTTTAGGACTGCTTAACGATATTATTGTTACTCAATCGAACCTCAAAGATTCCCTCCAGATCCAGCAGATCAGGCAGCTAGTTGACCAAGGCGTCGACGCCATTATCATCTGTTGCTCTAATCCAACAGCACTAAACCAATCCATTAAATATGCATACGATAATGGCGTTGCTGTATTTTCGTTTACGGGCTATCTGACATCCCCTTATGCAGTCAACTCTTCAGTTAACTATCATCAAGCAGGCTACGAAATCGGCCGCTGGATGGCGGAAGAGATTGACGAAAAAGGTAACGTTTTAGTGGTTGAAGGTATCCCAGGAGCATCTGCTTCAGATTCTCAAAACCGAGGCGTATTAGACGGCTTATCTCAGTCACCAGATATAAAAGTGACTGGCAATATAGCCCATATGTGGACTTCGCAAGTGGGTCAAGCAGAAACCCAACGTTGGTTAGCCACTCACCCAAGACAGTTAGACGGCATTGCTGTGCAGTCTTCTGGTGAAACGGGTGTGTTACAGGCTGTATTACAATCTGGACGAGACATTCCTCCCATGTCTATTGGTGGTGAAATGGGTGCCCTATGCTATTGGCGTAACAATCCTGAATACATTAGTGCAGCTATCCAAACTTGGCCTCCAGGTGACGATATCGAACTGGGGTGGAACATTATGATGCGCACCATGCAAGGCCAAGGCCCTAAAATTCAGTCGGTACTCGTGCCCTCAGTAACCATCGACTATGACGATGTTAAGGCTGTGCTTGGTGAAGATTGTGATCGCAACTCTACTGAATGGTACAACGTAGGTGTTGAAAGATGGGGTGGTGAAGACTATCTCAATAACTTCTTCTTAAATCCTGCAGATCCAGAAAAGTACGACCCTGCGTCGCACTAACTGTTAATAGAAACTTATAGGGAGTCAGGAAAAGTGGTTAACTCAACTCAGGCTAACATAGCTGCTACCAGCGGTGGTAATGAAGAAAGTTTAACGACCTTTCCTGGCGAACTATATGTAAAAAATGTTTACAAGTCATTCGGTGTCACAAGGGCTCTGGATGGCGTTTCCTTTACCGGCAATTTTGGTGAAATTCATGCAATTATTGGTGGTAACGGATCTGGCAAGAGCACCCTAGCTAAAGTTTTAGCGGGAGTGCTGCCTATAGATTCCGGGAAGGTGTCCATAAAAGGTCATCATCCAACAACACCTGGTGAGTCACGTTCGATTGGCGTAGCTATGGTGTTTCAAGAAGTATTAGTCGCAGACGAATCTTCCGTGGTTGACAATTTGTTCGTCGGTGCTGATGGTTTTTTTATTAAAAGCATGTCAGACAAAGAAAAGCAACAAAGAGCTAACACTTTGATGAGCGAACTTGCGGGCGAAGACGTGGATCCTCTGCAGACAGCAGGAACTTTGCCACTTAACATTAAAGCTTGGATAACCATAGCACGGGGCTTTTTATGTGAGCCTGACTTGCTCATATTGGATGAGGCGTCTGCGGCATTAGATTTTGACTCAACGGAACGCTTGTTCCAAAAGATGCGAGAAATGCGCGATAACGGAACGGCAATAATTATTGTCACCCACCGCATTGCAGAACTGATCCGCATTAGCGATCGCTGCACAGTGATGCGCGATGGCAAAGATGTGGGTGTGTTAGAGAAACAAGATATTACTGAAGAAAATCTACTGAGTTTAATGACAGGTGGTAAAAAGTCATCAAAGCCTCAGTTAGGCGATGCGCATAAATCTACTAATAAAAGGCTTGCGATTAAAACCACTGACTTAAAGGTTTGGGCAGATTCAGCCCCTATTAATTTTAGCCTTAAAAAAGGTGAGATTGTTGGCATCACCGGTTTAGACGGGCACGGCCAAGATGATTTTTTGCGTATTTTAGCCGGTGTAAAAAGTGCTCAGCAGGGGCATCCTGAGGTGAGTTCAGGCCATGGTCAAGAAATGCAAAAAGTGCGCAGTTTGGCACAAGCAAAAGAAAACAAGATAGGTTTCGTATCGGGTGACCGAAAGGCTGAAGGCATTCTTCCTAACCTAAGTATTTTCGAAAACTTATTATTTGGTCTTTACAGTAAAAACGTCAAAATTCCAGGTCTGCGGATTATTCACTGGTTAGGTCTAAGGGATATTTTCGATTGGGAAGTAGAACGGCTGGCTATTAAAACAGGGGCAGAAGAAAACCTCATTACCTCACTCAGTGGCGGCAACCAACAAAAAGTAATGCTGGGTCGTGCTTTTGCTCAACACCCCACTAGTCTTATGCTGCTCGACCCAGCTCGGGGTATTGACCTGCATACCAAACGCGACCTTTACCAACAACTCCGAGAGTTTGCTAGTGATGGTGGATCAGCTGTTTATATGTCAAGTGAGCTGGAAGAGTTTATAGGCTTTTGTTCCCGTGTATTGGTATTTCGTAATGGTAGTATTTTTGAAGAATTTGTTGATGAAAAGGTCAATGGCGTTGCCATCTTAGAGTCTATGTTCGGTCGTTATCAGGGTGACCAAACTAGTGTAGTACCCCCAAATGCTAACCTGACTGCACCCATCGAAAACCCCACCAGAAATAATAATGGAGGTGATCCAGTGTCTGATTCAACCATCAGCGATTACTTTAGACCAAAAATTTCAACATCTGCTTTGTCCTCTCAGATTGATAAATCTGCAGAAGACCCCATTGCCAGTGATTACTCCAATGTAGACGAGGCATTATTTGGTCAATTAACGGCTCAACATGAGCAAAATACGAGTTTGCTAACTTTACCAGAAGAAACGTTGGAACCATCTCGTCCAGAACAATCCTATAGCAATCAAGACAATGGCCAGTTTGATGAACTTTTGAAAAACACCTCAAAGGCACCTGTTGGAAAGCGGTTTGTGCCTGCGGGTAGGGGTCAAGATTACAATAGTGGTGACGAGGAAGGATTCGCCCAGTTACTTAATCAGACCATAGAAAATCCAGGTTCCAAGTTTAAAAAACAGCCTGATGTGTATAACAAAAAATCTCAAACACAGGCTCAAAATCCAATCTTTAATGACAAAGATCTGGACCAATTTAAACAAATGATGGTTGATTAAAAAAAATGACAAACGCACTAGTCAAAAATACAGGCTCACCATCAAGCGCAAGCACCTATTTAATGGTGCCTATTTTGATTTTTTTTGTGCTCCTCATTTTTGCTGTAATTCGTGGGCCCGCTTTAATAAGTAGTGCGGGCATCGGCAGTGCGATTATAGTTGTTGCCCCCTTAATATTGGCCACCTATGCCCTTACCATAATGGTTATGGCAGGCAGAGCTAGTGTTGATCTTTCTATTGGTCCGTTAATTGGTTTTATTAATGTGAGCTTAATTCAACTGGTAGGGATTGGGTTTTTAGAGTCTGTGATGGGGTTGTTTTTATTCGCTATGGCAGCTGGTGTTGCCTATCAGTTATTGATGAGTTTGATCATTGTTTATGTGCGTGTACAGCCAATTATTGTGGCATTAAGTGGTTATCTTGCTTTAGTAGGACTCAACTTAATTATTATGCAAAGACCCGGTGGCCTAGCCACAGAGTGGATGCTGAGTTGGGGCGCAGGCACTGAAATATTCTCTCCAGTTTTGGTCATTTTGGTGTTGGCGACGGCAGGTTGGTACTTGCTCGCTAGAACTGCTTTTTTTGGTAATTTAAAAATGATGGGCTCTGATGAAAGAGCGACCTATACCAGTGGAGTCAACATCAACCTAGTGCGCATTGGGGCTCATGTTGTTGGCGGCATTTATGCAGGTCTGGCTGCTATTACATTTACTTCTCTAATTAGTTCGGGTGATCCATCTCAGGGAACTACTTATACCTTAATGGCAGTAACAGCTCTGGTGCTGGGTGGTGCCAACCTAGCGGGCGGCCGAGGTAGCGCATTTGGTGCATTACTTGGGGCTTTAAATATCTACCTAATCACTTTTGTTTTGTCGACCTTCAATTTTGGTATGGTGCAAAGCTACGTTACAGATTTAGCCTATGGGGTCATTTTAGTCGTCTCGCTGCTCATAAGTATCGCCATACCAGAACTCCAAAAACGAGTGAAAAACTTATCACCAACAATGTTCTTTGTCATTTGTGCAACCCTTGCCTTAGGTGTAGTGATTCATGTTGCATTAGATCAATTCGTGGATCCGCTCAATCCTAAACCTAGGTTTAGTTTTGCCAGTTCATCAACCGAAGTTGATGATGGCACTGGTTACTCTGGCGGCACTTACTTTATGTTCATTATTTTGGGCCTAGCGGTCACAACCTATATTGTGCGATTGCTGTTTAGTAAAAATAGCCCTTCCATGACGGCCCTGGTAGTGCTGCTCGTGGTTGTTGTCTTGGGCCTGATTTTTGCCCCTGACATGGGACCAGATCAAGTGGTCGCTGACCTCACGTTACAGGCCAAGCTTGTCATTAATACAGATGTTAGTGCGACACAATTTTTTGCCTTAGAACCTATTTCTCAGGGCTCAACATTATCTGGTTTCACCACTATCGTAATGGGCAGTATGACTTTATTAGCGCTAGCGGCGGCCATTTTGCTGGCTTCTTTAGTTATTCTTTTGGCCATGCCGCATGTGGCTATGCGCACCAAACGCGTCGGTATGATTTTGTTTTGGTGTGTATTAGTCATCGTGGGTATTGCGGTACTTTTTGCCCAGTCCTCAAACGCGGGTTACTTGCGTTCGACCATGCCTGGAGAAATTTACGGAGTGTTGATATTAGCCGCCATGTTGTTCGTTTTAACGGCGCCGATGGTGCAAACCACAGTTCCCAACGTCACGAACTTATTTATTGGAGTGTGCGCCATATTGGCATTAATTGCAGTCTACTTTTTTGCTTCTTCTCAAAGTGGGTCTAGTTCTGGAGTGGGCACCTATGGTGCACCGATATTGGAGACTGCGCTGGACTCCATCGCCACACCTCAAATTGTCTATGCGCAACCGGCTCGGGTCATGGAAGGGGGCTCTGCTGTTGCTATATTTGCACAATATGCCTATGGCGCCATCATTATTGTATTGACCCACATTGTCATGCGTCTAGCCATGGGTGGCGTAAGTTTCAAGCGTTTTTGGCGTTATTGGTATGTGCCTGCATGGGGAGCTCTTTTGTGGGGCAGTTTATTCTACTCCAGTGGTGTCGACCTGTGGAAAGTTTGTCTAGTGATTGGTATCGGGATCCTTTCAGCACCAAACGTCATGCACATCATATCTACCTACATTATTGGTGAACACAAAGATGATGCTATCCGACAGTGGGGCAATGATAGACCATGAAAGTGTTAATAGAGTTAGAGAGCCAAAATTATGCATAGATCGGCGTTTCTATTATTAAAGTGGCTTGGTTTTTTCTTGGCAGCTGTGGTCGCTACTGTCAGTGCAGTTATGGGTGCACTGGAAGGTATGCCTACTCAGGATGTGATGCTCTATTCAATAGCCATCTTTGCCGTGATTCTGTGGGGCTGGCATCACCTTACTGTGCGTTGGACATGGCAACCACCCTCTAATACAACGTCAGTGGTTAACTCTTCAATAGAGCAACCTCACTCAAAAACTTCTAGAGTAAGTGATGCAAACAGCCCGGAGGCAGACACTAGCTATTTTGGTTCGCTTATTAAGAATAATAAGTCGTTACTCATTACCATTATGTTAATGATTGTTGTGTTTATGGCAGTCGCCTTTGCCATTGATGGATTCTTACAATGGCGCAATATTTTAGCGGTTGTCATATTACTCTTGCTACTAGCGATTACAGTATTGATCAATAAAAATGTCAAAAATAATAAGAGTGGTTTAATGGGCACCACGGTATTAATTGGATTATTTATTATAGGCACCTTAGTTGTTGAAGGTTTCTTATCCACCCTAAATTTAAAATCTATGCTCCTATTTGCTGCATTTTTGGGGTTGGCTTGTATTGGTCAAACCTTAGTTGCCTTATTAGGAGGCCTAGATTTATCTATTCCCTTTGTTATAGGTTCATCCAATATTGGTCTAATGTACTTACTCAACCTAGGGCTCCCGCCCTGGATTAGTATCATCACTATCTTATTAGCGGGCGCAGCTATTGGTTTTGTCAATGGTGTGCTTAGTTTTCGACTTCAGGGCCAAGCATTGATATTGACTCTTGGTGTTGGTTTTGCAGTCTCTGGAGGCACTCAAATTCTTACTACCATAGGCTCTTCATTTGGCGGCAACGTGTTTGGTGTAGTGCCTCAATGGCTATCAAATATAGCCGCCACTAATGGCAGTATTGCAGGCATAAAAATACCTCCTGTCATTCTCATTTGGATTCTACTCGCCATTGGATTAACTCTTGGTCTGCGTCATACCACTTGGGGTCGTAGTCTTTATGCTTTAGGTGGCGGAAGAACTGCTTCTGCTCGATTATTGATTTCAGAACGAGCTTACTGGATTGGTGTTTATGCCATAAGCGGTCTATTTTCAGCACTCACTGGATCATTACTATTGGGTTGGAGTGGTGGCGGTTTTATTGGGGTTGGTGATCAATATTTATTTATGACTTTGGCGGCAGTCGTCGTGGGTGGAACTTCTTTATTGGGTGGCTGGGGAGGTTATGGATTTACGGTGATTGGAGTCTTGGTGTTGCAGGTGCTTACATCTTTTTTGGTGGGCATAGGTTTGAGTTATGAAGGCCAACAGTTTGTATTTGGTTTGTTAATTTTGCCTATGGTCGCGCTTTATGCAAGGTCGCCACATATTCGAACTCAAATATGATTAAGACTTACTTTGTAAAGGCTCATCAGCTTTATTAACTAAACTGATAACAACAACTAATAATAATGACTAAATGTAGAGGGTTTCAATGAATAACATGCTATTACCGACAGACGTTGTAGGGGGCACCTTTTGGCTTCTATCTATGGCGATGATAGGCGCAGCGGGATTTTTCTTTTTAGAAAAAAATCGCATGCAACGTCATTGGCAGCCAAGTATTGCCCTAGTAGGCGTAATGATGCTTATTTCTGCAGTTTTCTATCACTATGCAAAGTCCATGTGGGTCAACACGGGAACCGCCCCCATCATTTTGCGCTACGTAGATTGGGTACTTACTCATAGTATCCAACTGGTGCTGTTTTATTTGATTCTTAGTGCAACTACAAAAGTATCTTCGGCGCTTTTTTGGCGTCTACTCATTGGCTCTTTAGTCATGGTGGTTGGTGAATTCTTAGGTGCCGCTGGATATATGAGCAAGGCCTTAGGATTTATTATTGGAATTGTTGGTTGGCTGTATATTTTAGGTGAACTCTATATGGGTGAGGCTGGTAAAGCTAACGCGGCAAGCGACGATCAAGCTGTGCATTTTGCCTTTAATGGGCTGCGCCTTATTGTCACTATCGGCTGGGCTATCTACCCACTGGGGTACTTTATCGAACACCTAGGCGGTGGTGTAGATGTGAATAGTCTAAATATTATCTACAACTTGAGCGACTTTCTGAACAAAATTATTTTTGGATTTGTGGTCTATCTAGCCGCAGTTGGTGCCGAACAAAAAAGTCCTAATTCGAACAAACTTTAACTATTTCTAGCGCAGTAAGGAGAATAAAAAATGACCGGTGCAGACATTATTGCAGTCATCATACTCACAGCTTTAGCAATCGCCATAGCAGTTTATCTGCTGCATTGGCTTTACCGACGTTCGTCAAAAGAAGTGTCTTTTGTGAGGACGGGCCTGGGAGGCGAGAAAGTTGTGCTTAATGGGGGTGCTTTTGTATTACCTATTATCCATAACATCACTACAGTGGGCATGCGGACTCTGCGCATAGAGGTGAAACGTGGTGGTGATAAATCCTTTATTACACAAAATCGAATGCGTGTTGAAATAGTTGCGGAGTTTTATGTGCGTGTGAGTCCCACACCGGCTTCTGTGTCTATAGCCGCAGGTTCGCTGGGTCAAAGAACCCTTGAGCCGGATAGCCTAAGAGAGCTAGTTCAAGGACGATTTGTAGACGCCCTGGGTATTGTCGCAGCGAAGATGACCATGGAAGAAATGCAGGAAAATCGTGGTGATTATATTAAATCAGTGAAAATATTAGTGGCAGAGTCATTAAGTGAAACCGGTTTGGTACTTGAAGCAGTATCGCTAACTAGTCTTGATCAAGCCAGTTTAGATGTATTTAACCCTTCTAACGTGTTTGATGCGGAAGGTCTAACTCAGTTAACGGAGCAAATAGAAACTCGTAAAAAGAAACGCAACGATATCGAGCAAGATACCACCATTAAGATTCGTAGTAAAAACTTAGAAACGGAACAAAAGGCTCTTGAGATCGATAAGCAGCGTGAGTTTGCTCGACTAAAACAGGAACGTGAAATCGCTAAACAGAAATCGAAAGAACAAACGGAGATTGCGACAGAACAGGCGATGCAAGAACAATTAGCCGAAGCCTCACGCATTAAATCCCACGAAGAAATAGAAAAAGCGCGTATTTCTCAACAAGATACCATCGAAGTGGAGCGTTCATTACGAGAGCATGAGTTGACCTTGCAAGTGGAAGAACGCAAGAAATTACGTAATGAAATTGAACGTCAAACAGAAATTGAAATTAAACAAAAAAACTTGGAAGCGGATATCCGTAGTTTAGAAATAGATCGAGAAAATGAATTTGCTCGTTTGGATCAAGAAGAACAGATTGCTAAACGTCGTGCGCAACAGAAAGCTGACGTTATGAAAGAGGAGTCTGAACGTTATCGCGAATCAGAACAAGCACAGCTTAAAGCTCAAGAGAGTGTTAAAAAACTAAAAATTGAGCAACAGCGCAGTATAGAGACTAGCCGCATTGAAAATGAGCAGAAGACTCAGACTAGAGAAATTGAAAAGCGCAAAACTTTGCAGATAGAAGAGCATGATCGAGATCTAGCAGTGACCGAAAAAATGGTGCTGGTGTTAAAGGCGAATGAACTTAAAGAACAAGCCAGAGCGCAGACAGAAATGGCATCAGAGCAAGTAGGTTCAGCGCGAGAAATTGAAATTGCTCAACGTAAAAAAACATTACACCTTATCCGAGCAGAACAAGAAGGAGAGAGTGAGGCTATTCACATTACTACCGTTGCTAGAGCAGAAAAAGAAGCCTCCCAAGAACGTGAGCAGGCAGAAAAATTCACATCCTTGGCAACTCAGTTGCGCTATGAAGTTGATGCTGCGGGTAAGTTACTCCTTAATGACGCTGAAAATCAACGCAGTGACGCTAGCCGTCAGAGTGATCTAAAAATGCGCATAGCAGAAAACCTCGATTCTATCATTCGTGAAGCTGTTAGACCCATGGAAAACATCGATGGCATTAAAATATATGAAGTCAATGGTTTGCCTGGTATCGGTGGTGGCTTCGATGTGGGTAATGGAGGTTCTGGCAGTTCGGGTGGAAATGGAGCGGGTGGGAACTTGTCTGACGCTGTCGTGAATTCGGCCCTAAGGTATCGTGCACAAGTACCATTTGTCGATAATTTGCTTAATGAAATAGGCATGTCGTCGGGCGAAATCGGAAATATCAAAAACATTCTAGGCGATTACAACACCACGCCAGATGCTTCTGATAAAGCAAGCTAACACGTTGGTAACGGAGATGGTTAACTTACACGTAGCTAAACAATGGGGTGGGCACCATGTCTGAATATACTATTTGGATATTTATTTGTTTCTTTACCTATTGGGCGTACTGCTTCTTTTGGGGCTTGAGATCTGCTCGTAGAACACGATCTGTAGAAGATTATTTTCTTGCGAACCGAAGTCTTTCTCCATGGGTGTTCGCTATTGCTAGCACTGGTATAGCTTATGGCGGATGGGCTTTTTACGTCTATCCAGCAATGGTATCCCGCGATGGTTTGGCATTTGCCAATACTTCATTTTATGCGGTTGTTTCATGTGTTGGTGGCATGTTCTTGCTCAAGCGCCAATGGTTATTGGGGCGCAAATTTGGATATTTTACCAGTGCCGAATTGTTAAGTAATTATTTTGGCGGCGATCTAATTCGTTACATAAACGTAATAATTGCTCTGCTTTTTGGCATTCCGTTTGTTGCAATGTTAATGGGTGCATCAGGTTCTCTGGTGAGCCATCTTACGGATGATATGGTTTCACGAACCACTGCGATGTGGTACTTAACTGCAATTGTGCTTCTTTATAGCGTCATGGGAGGCCTGCAAGGGGTGATGAAAGTGGCCGTTGTGCAAACGGTATTGCTATGTATTGGTTTGCTGTTGCTAGGTTTATTGGCGCTGGATCAAATGGGTGGTTTTGATTTGTTGAATCAAGGTTTAGCCAATCTTATCGGTACTGAGCACAGCTATTTGGGCACGACTTCGGGTATGGGGGGTGGAAATTACGATGGTTATTTAGCTTTGCCAGGTGTCATTCAATGGACCAGCGGTATAGGTTTTGAAGTGCCTATTGGGGGTCCATGGACAGCCATAATGGGACTTACTTTTCTTCTTTCTGTCATCGGTATTCAAACCTCTCCAGCATTTACGATGCTGGTATTTTCTAGCCGTTCTGTGCGTGGTTTTGCACTTCACCAAACGTGGGGAAGTGCCTGCTTGATAGGGTTTTTGTTGTTATTTTTTGGCACCATTATCGGGCTTAGTGGTCATCTATTAGAAGCGACAAAAAACGTACATCATAGTCAAATTATCTCCGAAATAATTTTACTAACGACGGGTCAAATGCCTTGGTTAGCAGGTCTATTAACGGTCTGCTTAGTGGCAGCATTGCAGGCCACAGGGGCAGGCTTTTTATTTACTACGGGTAATATATTAAGCCGAGACATCTATCTAGCAAAACTAAATCCAAAGGCAACGGATGAACAACAAATGAAAGTGGCTCGCATAGCGACTTTAATCGTATTTTTAGCCGCCATGTTACTGGCATCTTGGTCTATGGAAGCTGTGCTTGTGTTTAGTAGTTTGGCCTTAGCCGCCAGTTTGCAACTATGGCCCGCATTATTAGCGGCAACCTGGTTGCCTAGATGGAACAGGCAGGCGGTTATTAGTGGTTTAGTTCTGGGTTTAATTGCCGTCGTCCTGACCGAGCCATTAGGCCAAAAGTTAGCTGTGGGTTCCCTACCGTGGGGTGCTTGGCCATGGACTATTCACTCTGGAGCATGGGGATTATTCTTTAACATTAGTACATGTTTACTTGTTTCATTACTTAGCAGTGAAGATACCCAAAAAGATCATCGGCAAAAATTTCACGATTATCTAATCAGCCAAGATGCACCCCTAGGAAACGACCGATGGGCAAAGCCCTTAGCCGGTGTATTTATTATAGCGTGGCTATTTTTTGCGGTGGGTCCAGGCTCTGTGATGGGTAACTTCGCTTTTGGCGCGCCAGATGCTGGGTTTGAGAATTGGACATTTGAAATGCCTTCATTGTGGGCGTGGCAAGTTATTTGGTGGGCCCTGGGGGTAGGTATGATTTGGTTTTTAGCGAATAAGTTAAGGCTCTCTAGCCACACAGAAATGGAGACGCCTGATTTACTTGAACTTACATAATTTAGTTAACTCCTGAACTTAATATCAAAATAAAACGCGTGAGGAAAATATGTTAAAAATTACTGGTTATAGCGACAAATACTCTATCTGCCCAGGTGATGACATCAAGTTTTACATTAATTCTGAATATGATGAGGTGTATGACTCTCAAATTGTTCGCCTAATTCATGGCGATACTAATCCAGAAGGTCCTGGTTACAAGGAAGAAGAAATTGGTGCTTTATGTAATAAAAGCTATACAGGTAGAAATCAGCGCATTCATGGAGGATCATACATTGTCGTGCCACAAGATGACCGTTTGAATGTAGAAAGCTTTACAATACAGTGCTATATATTTCCGACCACTCCAGATAAAGGCCGCCAAGGTATCATAACTAAGTGGGTTGAAACCACTGGCAGTGGTTATGGTTTGTTTATTAATGAAGCGGGTTGTCTGGCTGCAGAAATAGGCGATGGCAGTGGCATGGTGACTCGCCTTTCAAGTGACAAAGTCCTGTTGCGCAAGGTATGGTACTTGGCCGCTCTAAGCTATGATGCAAGGACTGGCCGTGTGACCCTTTACCAAGAGCCTGTGGTTACGGCAACTAATGGTGGCTTAGGTCAAGCAATATTAAATCCCTCAGAAGATACGACTGCAACTGTTGAGTCTAATAGCAGCGTGCGTCCCGCATTAAATGATGCACCTCTGCTCATGGGGGCAAGTACCCTGATAGAGCGATGCGGTCGCAGTATTTTTGGTGCACACTTCAAAGAAGCCACCTCACCCGTTGACTTACCTGAGCAAGCGAACTTATATAATGGCAAAATTGATCGCCCCAGACTGTGCAGTAAAGCCTTGTCAAAAGCCGAGATTGAATCTTTAGCGCGGGGTTTCCAAACCTGTGCAGCAGAGCTAAGACACCATGTGGTTGGTGCGTGGGACTTCCATGCCAACATTACCAATAATATTGCTTCCACTTACATCATAGATGTCTCTACCTCGCGTCTAAATGGCCATATTATTAATATGCCTTGTCGGGGCATGACTGGTTTCAACTGGACGGGGGACGAGATTGTTTATCATCATAAGCCAGAAGAATATGGTGCCATTCACTTCCATGATGACGACATTGATGATGCCCGTTGGGATGTTGATTTTACCTACACCGTACCCGACAACCTAAAGAGTGGTATTTATGCAGCTCGTTTGCGGATCGGGGGTGTTGATTCCCCAGAGACAGAGGACTACGTGCCCTTTGTTGTGCGACCACCCAAAGGTAAGACGACGTCTAAATTGGCATTTATTTTGCCTACTAATAGCTACATGGCTTACTCCAACGATAACTTAGCAACCAACTGTGTGGTGGCCGAACTATTAGCCGGCAAAGTGCCTGTAATGACGGCCTCAGATTTGTATTTAAACGAGCATCGCGAGTATGGCCTCTCCACATATTCACTGCATTCAGATGGTAGTGGTGTAGCTTATTCATCTCGATTACGACCGATTTTGAATATGCGGCCTAAATACCGGCATTGGTTATCACCTTCATTGTGGCAGCTCAATGGAGATCTGCATCTGGTCGATTGGCTAGAAGAAAAGAACTTTGATTTTGATATTCATACGGATGAAGACTTGCATCGAGAAGGCGTAGGTTTACTCAATAAGTATCAGACTGTGCTAACTGGGAGCCACCCTGAATACACCTCAGAAAAAATGTTCGCAGCCTATGAACAATATCAGCAAGATGGAGGTCGCTGGCTGTACCTTGGGGCCAACGGCTTTTACTGGTGCAGTGAATACCATCCAGACAATAGTAATATCATCGAAGTGCGTAAGGGTGAAGCTGGAACCAGAGCATGGACAGCCAATCCTGGAGAGTATAACAATGCCTTCGATGGCAAGTATGGCGGCATGTGGCGTGCCCGAGGTCGTATCCCAAGTAAATTATGTGGTTTAACCTTTACGGCCTACGGATTTGATGTGTCTTCTTACTATGTGCGTGACAAAGACAGCGAGAGGCCTGAAACCGCGTGGATAATGGATGGGGTTGGCAACGGGGAACGTATAGGTGACTTTGGGCTAGTGGGTGGCGGAGCCGCCGGTCTGGAGCTGGATCGCTATGACTTAGAATTTGGTACACCCCATGAGGCCTACCTTCTCGCTCACTCTGAGGGCCACACTAACTTGATGCTCCAAGTGAATGAAGAAATTCATTTCTCAGTTCGAGGATATCACGGCAGTGGTACTGAGAATCCAATGGTGAGGGCGGACATGATTTATTACAAAACACCCAATAATGGTGCTTTGTTTGCTCCAGGATCACTATCTTGGTGTGGCAGCTTGTCCCACAATAACTATAACAATAATGTTTCAAAAATTACGGAAAATGCAATTCGTGGATTTTTGAAAGATGAAGAGTTGCCTTAGATTAATTAGAAGGAGAAAGCTTATGAATATGTCGGATTCAAGCAATATGATTGAACCTCCAGTGGGTAAAGCAATGTTGGGCACCAGTAATATTGAGCCCAATGCACTGGAAAAACAACTCATCAATAGTTTAGATGAAGATAAGGTCGATGACCTGTCCAAGTGTTTATTTACCCTTAACAATCGACACTACGGACCCATAGCGGGGGCCTATGTTGTTGTCTGTACTGAGGCAGGCGAGCAGTGGTGTGTTGGGCAGTTAAATGCAGACCGAGCTAAACCCGTTATTCTATTTGAGGATAAAGTGTTTTCAAACCCAGAGGACGCTCAATTAGAAGCACAAAACATAAAATTGCAGCGTGGCGAAGCTACGCCTTGCCGCAACCATTAATCAGACTATTAGTAAAGCCAGAGGAATTCCTATGTTAAATCAACCAAAGGGTGTTGCCGCCAATGAGTCCTATGAGGGCGCAGACGATCATATGACACGAACTTACGTTATGCCCTTGTTGTTCGATGACCAAACTCGCAGACGCTTAATTGCTGAGCATAAGGCAAGCCCAGTAGGTAACGCTCCCACAGCGAATAAACAAGCTGTTGAACACAGCCATGATTTGCGAACCGTGTTAGATAAAATGCGTCGACACCCTATGGCGGGAAAATATGTGACCGTATGTGTACGTATGTTCGAACAATACAAAATCGGCCGTGTTACAGGTGTGAGAGGGCAACCAGTAGAAATGTTTGATGGCGTTTTTTCTTCCGAAGAAGCCTGTGAACATGCTATTTTTTTGATGCGTATTAATGATTTGATGCGCAAATATGGTTGACATCGCTAAGTTGGAAAATAGGTAACTATGCTTCCGACTTATGATTTGTTGGTAGCGTCAGGTACAAGTGTTTTAGGAAGCCAAGCTATGACTGTGGCTTTTGAATTAATCTCGTCCAATCAAATCGGTTTAAAGGTGGATCCGAATATACAAATACACTGCCTCAAAATGTTAAAGGGAGTATAGCATTATGCAAATATCACACTTTAAGTCTGCTCATAAAATCATTACTGGTTATGGTGCTGTATCTCAAATAAAGGAGCAGATAATCCATCTAGGCATCAGCCAGCCTTTTATCATTACTGATCAGGGGGTGGTTCAATCGGGCACACTAAATACTGTCACTCAGTACCTTTCAGATTTTAATTTTGGTATTTACGATAGGGTAAAACCTGAACCTGAGCCCGATATTGTGCTTGAGTGTAGCCATCAATTTCGTGCGGGTCATTATGACGGTATTATTGCCGTAGGCGGTGGCAGCGTTATCGATATTGCCAAGTGTGTTGCTGTCTATGATGAAAAGCTAGGACCATTGGAAACATTATTTGGCGAGAATACCATTACTTCCCGATCTATTCCTTTAATCGCTGTACCTACTACTGCAGGCACAGGATCAGAAGTGACCAACATTGCCATATTGTCAGACACTAGCGCTCAAGTAAAAAAGGGTATTGTGAGCGATTTTTTACTTCCAGACGTTGCCATCATCGCCCCCGAAATGACCATATTTTGCCCACCCTCGGTCACAGCAGCGAGTGGTGTAGATGCATTAGTGCATGCGATGGAAGCTTATTTATCCAATTTTTCCAGTCCTATTACAGATGCCTTAGCCATAAAAGCTATGGAACTAATTTCGGTGGCCTTACCTAAGGCCTACTGCAAGGCTGATAACATGCAAGCACGGGAGAATATGGCCACAGGTAGTTTATTGGCTGGCATGGCCTTTGGTAATGCAGGCGTTGGTGCCGTGCATGCGCTTGCCTACCCTCTGGGTGGACGCTTCCATATTTCCCATGGAGTGAGCAATGCACTATTGCTGCCCCATGTAATGGAGTACAACAAGATAGCCTGTTTAGAAAAATTCACACCTATTGCGCAGGCCTTTGGCCTTCCTATTGATCAAAAGACGCATCAATATGCCGCCGATAGTGTCATTGAATTTCTGCATCGTTTATGTCGAGACGTCAATATACCCAACTCGTTGCGAAATCTCGATATTCCTCAGGACGCCATTCCGGAACTCGCCAGCGAAGCCATTAAAGTAGAGCGGTTGCTGCGCAATAATCCGCGCAAGTTAACGTTAATGGAAATTGAATCTATCTACCAAGCGGCTTATTAAAAGGCCCCTCAAAACAATTAAAAATCCCTTTAGTGGGCGCCCATGCTCTGGTTGGGTTAAGTCTGATCAGTTCTGCAAGTTGATGTTGCCAAGCTTGATAACGTGGCGAATAAGGTTAATAAGGAGAGTATATTTTGAGCGTAAAGTTGTATGCAATGACGTGTGGTTGGTTATCTTCAGACTTGGACATGATGCTTGCGGGTAAACTAGGAAAAATTCATTTTCCTGTGCCTTCCTACTTAATTGACCACCCGCGAGGACTTGTCCTGTTCGATACGGGTTTACACCCTCAGTGCCAGCACGATGTACGAGGACGCATTGGATTTTTAGCCGATTTTTTTCAGGTACATTTTCGAGCGGGTGAGGATATCCGCTCACGTCTGGAAGCTTTAGACGTGGACGCTGATAAAATAAGATATGTGGTTAACTCTCATCTGCACTTTGATCACACGGGTGGCAATGTCATGGTACCCAACGCCAAAATCATTATTCAAAAAAAGGAATGGGAGGCGGGTCATACGCCAGAGTTTATTAAAGAGAACGGTTACATGATGAAGGATTACGACCACGGTCACCTAATTCAAAAAGTTAATGGCGAGCACGACTTGTTTGGAGATGGCAGAATTGTGACTATCCCAACTTTTGGCCACACCCCTGGGCACCAGTCTTTGAAAGTTCGGCTGGATTCGGGTGATGTTATCTTATCGGCAGACGCATGCTATCTTAAAGAAACCCTGACTAATCTGCACTTGCCCCGCTTAGTGCATGATCGTGGTGAGATGCTTAATTCCATTTTGTTGTTGCGAAAACTGCAAAGGGCAGGCGCAAAAATAATATATGGACACGATCCAGCTTTTTGGGCCACGCTCCCGCAAGCACCTGAGTGTGTTGTTTAGTTGAATTAGGGCTAAAGTTAGAGCAATGCAAAAGCCGTGGTGTATTCCCCTAATACAAGATTAATGCTTCACATAGCCTAAAGGCAGTGCAGTGCTATCAAGTACTTTGCGCATCACAAAGGCTGATTTGACACCACTGACACCTTTTATCTTGGTGATTTTGCCTAGTAAAATGTCGTGGTAGCGATCCATATCGGGAACCACGACTTTAAGTTGATAATCGGCTTCGTGGCCGGTAATCAAATAACACTCCATAACTTCAGGCAGTTGGGCCACGGCTTGCTCAAATTCTGCAAAGCGCTCAGGGATGTGTTTGTCCATACTGATATGCAGAAGGGCGGTGAGATTGAGGTTTACAGCTCGGTCATTAATCCGCACCACGCGATCACGAATAACACCCTCTTCTTCCAATTGTTTGACACGCCTAGAGCAAGGTGCAGCCGTAAGGCCTACACGTTCAGCCAACTCTTGGTTGGATAAACTGCCATTATCTTGCAGGTGACGTAAGATATTAAGATCGTAGCGGTCTAAGGTCGTCATAGTATTCCTCAAAAATAAGCTTTAACGCAAATATATTGCGAATTAACGATTTAATAGTATAAATTATTGCTTGTATCGTCAAGTTTTAGCTAAATTAGATGTGATATTGCGCTTATTTGCCGATACACTAGTTTAAATGCAAGTTAAAATGATTTAACCAGAGAGTTCTCATGCTTGACCATACGTTTAACCACCGCAAGTACCAGCCTTTTAGAGCCACACCTTTAGCGGATCGCACTTGGCCCAGCAAATCCATCACCCAAGCGCCTATGTGGTGCAGTGTGGATTTGCGTGATGGTAATCAGGCCTTGGTAAACCCCATGAACAGTGAACAAAAACTGCGCATGTTTGAACTCTTGGTTAAGTTGGGTTTTAAACAAATAGAGGTCGGCTTTCCATCAGCATCCACCACAGACTTTGATTTTGTGCGCATGTTGATTGAACAAAATAAGGTGCCTGATGATGTGACCTTGCAAGTGCTTACCCCTGCCCGAGAAGAATTAATTAAAAAGACCTATGAGGCCTTGGATGGGGTGAAGCGGGCTATAGTGCATGTGTATAACTCAACTTCTAAAGTGCAACGTGAACAAGTATTTGGCCTACCAGAAGAGGGCATTAAGGCCATCGCGGTGCAGGGCGCTCAATGGGTGCTTAAGTATGCCAATAAATACCCCCAAACACATTGGAGCTTTGAGTACTCGCCTGAAAGCTTTACGGGCACGGAAATGGATTATGCGGTAGAAGTGTGTGACGCAGTGATTGAGCAATGGTTGCCCAGCATTGATCGTGAACTCATTATTAATTTGCCGTCTACTGTAGAACTTTCAACACCCAATTTATTTGCTGATCAGGTGGAATACTTTTGCCGCCATTTAAAGCATCGCTCACAGGTGACTATTAGTCTGCACACCCACAATGATCGCGGATGTGCAGTGGCTGCAGCCGAATTAGGGATTTTGGCAGGAGCCGATCGGGTAGAAGGCACTCTGATGGGTAATGGAGAGCGCACTGGCAATATGGATGTCATCACCATGGCCATGAACTTGTACTCTCAGGGCATTGATCCCACCTTAGACATAAGCAATGTATTGGAAATTATTGAAGTGGTTGAAAGCTGTACTGAAATTGCTGTATCACCGCGCCACCCATGGGCTGGAGAATTGGTGTATACGGCATTTTCTGGCAGCCATCAAGACGCTATTCGCAAGTCGGTGGCGTTTCATAAGCAGCATGATAAATCTCACTGGGACGTTGCCTATTTGCCCATAGACCCGCGGGATATTGGCCGTGAGTACGAGGCCGTAGTGCGCATCAATAGCCAAAGTGGTAAGGGTGGTGTGGCGTTGGTGCTAGAGCGAGATTATGGCATTGAATTACCTAAGTGGATGCACCCTGTGTTAAGTAAGATTGTGCAACAAGCCACAGAAACCTCAGGTGTAGAGGTTTCACCACAACAAATTAAGCAACTTTATGATACATATTTTGTGGCTGTGGACCCCGCATGGCAGTTGCGAGACTACCGGTTAAATGCAGTCACCAGCGAAGATAGTATTATTATTGAGGGTTGCTTTAATCTCCATCAGGGGGCACTTGAAGGGTCTGGAGCAGGCGCTTTAGAAGCCTTGAGTGACGTACTTAGCAGGCAATACAGTTGCCCCATTGAAGTCACCCAATTTGATCAACACGCCATGACTAAGGGCACAGATGCACAGGCCCTTGCGTGTATTGAGATGCATGTTAACGGCGTCGTATGCCATGCTGTAGCACAAGCAGAAGACACGACTGCGGCAACCTTACAGGCGATGCTGACAGCCTTTAGTCGTCATCAGATAGAAAGTGTCATAAACGTCGCTTAAACGACCTTTGACTCCATCTTGCCCTTGCCTTTAAACGGGCAGGCTGGATGGATTAAACGGGTTATTGAAGAAAAACGGCCAGCCAATTTAATCAACAGGCAGTTTGCTAGGAACCTCGTAAGGGCGCCCCAAGGGTAATTCATCTGCTCTTTTTCCTTCAAGTGCGGTTAAAAAAGCAAGCAAATCGTCAATTTCGTTATCGGCTAATGTCATTGGCTTTATATCAACAGATGACTTTATCCGTGCCATCTCTCGCTTGTCATCATGAACTAGAAAATCTATTTGGCTTACCCATGGTACATCAGGTAAATGAGCCTGCTTAGGTTCCCATTGTTGCAATGACTTTAAGGGAGAGAGGTGGTGTCTTACAATACTTTCAAGCGTGGCATAGGCCCCATTATGCCCATAAGGCGCAGTAAGAGTGACGTTCCTAATGCTCGGGGTTCTAAACCGATAAGCATCTTCTAATAAGTCAGTTTCTGCCATGCGGCCAACATCACGAGCAGAAGGGTCAAACCGCCTTGTGCGTCCCGGCCCAAAAGGGGGCAGAGCTAAGGCATGAAAAGCATGATCGGTAAATAACTGACCCGCATGACAGGATGCGCAGTCGGCTTTATTATAAAATAGATCTAATCCGCGTTTTTGTGCCGATGTTAAAGCATTGTTATTGCCAGCGATGAACTCATCAAATGGCGCATCATAGCTGCGCCATTCAAGGTTAATAAAGGCAGACAAAGCCTCCGCAATTTCAACCATAGTGACATCAGCAGCGTTTTCAATATGATCGAACGCGCTTACAAACATCTCACCATATTCAGGTATATTGCGCACGCGTTTCGAAATAATTGGCCACACGTGGTCAATTCGGTCATGAGTAGCGCCTGCAATTTGATTTTCTTTTGGATTTCCTGCCATTTCAAATTGTGAGGTAACGGGAAACATAGCTTGGGCTGCGAGTAGGTTTGTTAAACCTTTTGGCAGCCATTCTTCTGCGGGAGAATTATAACCATTTTCATAAAGATTTGATTTTGAGAGTCGCCCATCATGGAACATGAATTTAAATTCTTTGGCGCCTAGATTCCAAAGTGCTTGGGCATTTCTGGGAATGCGTTTTTTAATTTTATCAGTGCCTATCCCCGGTGTTCTTTGGGTGCCAATCCCATTGCCTCCCTCGCCTATGCCCAAGGATAAGCCATCGCTGCCACCCAAATCATGATGATGGCATGTGCCGCAAGATATATTTTGGTTACCTGATAAAATCTTATCGTAAAATAATAACTGCCCAAGTTTGGCTTGCCTTTCATCAACAGTGATGAAATCATTTAGGGATAAGGGTTTGGGTAAATCTAAAGCATAAGACTGAGAAATCCCAAATGTTAAGTGTACTATTATAAAAAGAGAGAGCTTGTGCGTAAATTTTTGTTGCT
>TARA_B110000285_G_scaffold92803_1_pt1 | contig 28064 bp, 19 predicted proteins | sample TARA_B110000285 | Tara Oceans TARA_B110000285 (sample SAMEA4397756) | marine metagenome | biome: Polar Biome; feature: [SRF] surface water layer (ENVO:00010504); material: water (ENVO:00002006), including particulate matter (ENVO:01000060) such as... | depth 5 m
TAATTTCTACTTTTTGCTTTTTTATTAGAACTCTATTGATCCTTTAGACTTACAAAAGTAATTTAATGATTCCGGTTATTATTGCAATCCTATTGATATATAAGAACCATTGTATTAAATCTCATTGATTTTTTGAAGTTTACAAAAGAAACTACATCTTTTTTAGGTGCTTAATTACGAGCTCTTTACACTGAAGAGGACTGCCTTTGCATCAGGTTTATACCGTCATTTTTTTTCTTGTAATTTTTTTCCCAAAGATAGAAATACTCAGATTATTCCATCGCTTATAATTTCGTATATTGAGATTATCATAAACCGATCATTATTCATATCATTATTCTTCGGCGTAAGTCTAATTTGCTTTTTCAGCAATGGATTTGCACAAGATACTCTGAAAATCGTATCGTGGAATGTTTTTCTTCGCCCGAGTATTTTGGCCGACAAACAAATGAAGCGGGTTGACAGCATCGCAAATTACCTCATCGAAACCAATGCAGACGTTATCATTCTGCAAGAGGTATTTCACAATCGAGCGTCGAAGCACCTAAATGAATTGATGGCTGAATCGTATCCGAATATTACGAAACCTGGGCCGAAATCCCTTTTTGGAGTAGCGTCAGGCGTGCTTGTTTATTCGAAAGTGAAGTTCAAAAATCAGCCTAAACATTATTCTTTTAAAGACAAAACAGGCGCAGATCGACTAGCAAAGAAAGGCCTTGTTCATGTTACGCTGGATATTGAGGGTAAAGATTTGGATATTTTAGGGACACATCTGCAAGCGGGGAGGGGGCTTAAACGAATTGGAATTAGAAAGAATCAAGTAGAAGTGATTAATACGGTTCAGCGAGAAATTAGTGATTCAAACGCCGTTCTTTATGTTGGCGATTTCAATATTGCTGCTTCAACAGCCAATTTCGACAGTTTGACTAAAACGCTTCATGCATCTACGCTTGAGCCAATGGGTAAATTAAAAAACACGTGTAATTTCAAGGATCATGATTTGATGGAGGCCAACGGAAAATCCTATTGGATTGATTTTATCTTCCTAAGAAAGAACAAGCGATCAAAATTGATTGGATCTATTATTGAATCACCAAGGCAAATCATGAATGGGAAGTCATTGCGATTATCAGACCACAATCCGATTACATCAACGCTAATCTTGAAGTGATCGACTCTATAAATCCATCGCTTTGATGCTTTCAATTCTATTTCGAGCCAGGAATTCGTCAATTGATTCGAAATGTTCTATCACTCGTTTTTCTCTGAATTCAAATACCTTTTGAGACAAACCTTGAAGGAAATCTCTATCGTGAGAAACAAGAATTAACGTTCCGTCGAAAGCTAAGAGAGCTTCTTTCAAAACATCCTTCGATTTAAGATCCAAGTGATTTGTCGGCTCATCGAGAATTAAAACGTTCACAGGTTCAAGAAGTAATTTTACCATCGCTAAACGCGTCTTTTCCCCACCGGACAAGTATTTCACCTTCTTGTCAATAGCATCTCCACTAAACATAAATCCACCCAAGATATTTTTCATCTGAGTTCTGATTTCACCTAGGGCAACATTATCAACAGTTTCAAAAACGGTCAATTCTCCATCCAACAACGAAGCTTGATTTTGCGCAAAATATCCAACCTTCGCGTTGTGTCCTAAATCGCATTGGCCTTCGTATTCGATTTCACTCATGATCGCCTTAATCATCGTCGATTTCCCTTCACCGTTTCTTCCAACGAAAGATACCTTTTCACCTCTCGCAATGGCTAAACTCGCATCCTTGAAAATAACGCTGTCACCATACGATTTACTCAAATCCTTCGCTATTACGGGATAATCTCCAGATCGCTGTGATTTAGGAAAACGCAAGTTCAAAGCTGAAGTGTCAACATCATCAACCTCAACAATCACAAGTTTGTCCAACATTCGTTTTCGAGAGTTGACCTGATTGGACTTCGAGAACGTTCCTTTGAACTTGTCAATAAACAGTTTCGTGTCTGCGATAAACAATTTCTGCTCGTTATACGTCTTGATTTGAGCCAACCTTCTGTCTTCTCTTAACTGCAAATAATGAGAGTAATTGGCCTTGTAGTCAAATATTTGTCCCATCGCTACTTCAATGGTGCGGTTGGTAATGTTGTCAATAAATGCTTTATCGTGAGAGATTACAATCACAGCTTTTGCTTTGTTTAGCAAGAAGTCCTCGAGCCAAAAAACAGATTCAATATCAATGTGATTTGTAGGCTCATCAAGAAGAACCAAATCCGGTTTTTGCAATAAGATTTTCGCCAGTTCGATTCGCATTCTCCATCCACCACTAAACTCACTGGTTTGCCGCGTAAAGTCAGAACGTTTGAATCCCAATCCCAAAAGTGCTTTTTCAATCTCCGCATCAAAGTTCGTTTCTTCAATTGAATAGAACTTTTCACCGATATCAGAAACCTGCTCGATAATGTCCATATACGCCTGCGACTCGTAATCGGTTCTTGTTTCCAATTCCTTGTTCAAACGTTCCATATCTTCCTTCATCTGGAAAATACTTCCAAACGCTTTCGACGTTTCATCGAAAACAGTACAATTATCTTCGGTCAATAAGTGTTGTGGTAAATAGGCGATAACAGCATCTTCTGGACCTTGAACGGTTCCCTTGTTGGCTTTAAGTTCTCCAGCAATGATCTTCATCATCGTTGTTTTACCGGCTCCGTTTTTACCCATCAATGCAATTTTGTCGTTTTCATTAATCACAAAACTCACATCACCGAATAAATCTTCACCGCCAAAACCTATTCCAATTCCGTTAACCGATATCATATTCTCTTATTTAAGAGCGCAAAGCTACTTGATTAATTGGGAATTATGAATTATTTACACTGAGTTTATCGAAGTGTGGATTAGAAATGATTGGTTAGAAGTTATGAATTTGAAAAGGAGAGTTGATTTATCGAAGCACAATGCGCCTAGAATGTTTTTCTTGGGACCCAATCGATGAAGTGGCGCTAGAAAATGGGGCTATTTGACGATCTCGGCTCAGCCAAGAGAGGAGTTCTTCATTTTCAAGTCATGAATTCAATATTGGGCAAGAGAGTCGTGCAGCTTTAGGGACCTTTTCGCTGTACTTTTTCAGCTCTAGAAAAAAGCAGTAAAACTATATTCCGAATCGCCAATACATCGCTTTAAAAGGCAATTAATTCATCTTAAATCACTACTTTTGCAAGGCTTTTTAAAAGCATCACAAATAGCATTTATGGAAAGAGTAGAACCTTACATCCCTTCAAATAAAGTACGAATCGTAACGGCGGCATCATTGTTTGATGGGCACGACGCGGCTATCAATATCATGCGTAGAATTATCCAATCAACAGGTTGTGAGGTAATTCATCTTGGTCATGATAGATCTGTTGAAGAAGTAGTGAATTGTGCAATTCAAGAAGATGCGCAAGCAATTGCGATGACTTCGTATCAAGGAGGGCACAACGAGTACTTTAAATACATGTATGATTTATTGCAGGAAAAAGGAGCTCCAAACATTAAAATCTTCGGTGGGGGAGGAGGAACTATTCTTCCATCTGAAATTGCTGAATTAGAAGCCTACGGAATTGAAAGAATTTATCATCCAGACGATGGCCGTTCAATGGGACTTCAAGGAATGATAAATGACCTTGTTAAGCGTTGTGATTTTCCTGTTGGAGATAATTTGAACGGAGAAATCAATCATTTGACTGAAAAAAGCGATCCAGCAATTGCCAGAATTATTTCTGCTGCTGAAAATTTTGCTGATGCTTCAAAAGACATCTTGGAACAAGTAAATGTAATGGCCAAAGCCGCTGAGGTCCCTGTTTTGGGAATCACTGGAACAGGTGGGTCAGGTAAATCATCTTTAGTGGATGAATTGGTACGCCGTTTTTTGGTTGACTTTCCAAAGAAAAATATAGCTGTTGTTTCTGTCGATCCCTCAAAACGGAAGACGGGTGGAGCGCTTTTAGGAGATAGAATTAGAATGAACTCGATTAAAAGTGACCGCGTTTATATGCGTTCATTGGCGACACGCCAATCGAATTTGGCTTTATCAAAGCACGTTGCGGAAGCAATCAATGTTTTGAAGGCGGCAGAGTTCGATTTAATCATCCTTGAAACATCGGGAATTGGACAATCGGATACTGAGATTTTAGACCATTCAGATATGTCATTGTACGTAATGACGCCTGAATATGGTGCGGCAACGCAGTTAGAAAAAATAGATATGTTGGATTTTGCCGACGTTATCGCGTTGAATAAATTCGACAAACGTGGAGCATTAGATGCTGTTCGTGATGTTCGAAAACAATACCAAAGAAATCACAATAGATGGGAAGATCCAGTGGATACAATGCCCGTTTATGGAACAATAGCTTCACAATTCAACGATCCAGGAATGAACACCTTGTATAAGGTGATCATGGACAAGGTTGTTGAAAAAACTCGTGCAGAGTTGAAATCAACTTTCGAGATTACAGAAGAAATGTCGGAGAAGATTTATGTGATTCCACCAGAAAGAACGCGTTACTTGTCTGAGATTTCAGAGAGCAACCGTGCTTACGATAAATGGGTCGACACACAAGTTAAAGTGGCTGACCGACTTTGGGGATTGAATTCTTCAATTGAGTCAATGAACGTATCTTCTCTTGAAGACAAAGATAGGCTCATCAAAGGTTTGCAAGAAGTATTAGAATTAGAAAAATTAAATTTTGATCCAAAGAACTGGGCAATTCTAGAAAATTGGGAAGCGAAAAAACAATTGTACAAGAACCCTGAATTTAAGTTTAAGGTTCGTGATAAAGAATTGACAATTCAAACGCATTCGGAATCATTATCACATTCTCAAATTCCAAAAATAGCAACGCCGAAGTATACAGGTTGGGGAGATATTTTGAGATGGTCGTTGCAAGAGAATGTACCGGGTGAATTTCCTTACACTGCTGGATTGTTCCCTTTCAAAAGAGAAGGTGAAGATCCAACACGGATGTTTGCAGGTGAAGGCGGACCAGAAAGAACGAACAAACGTTTCCACTATGTAAGTTTGGGAATGCCTGCGAAGCGTCTTTCTACAGCATTTGATTCTGTAACACTTTACGGAAATGATCCAGGTGAACGCCCAGATATTTACGGAAAGATTGGTAACGCAGGAGTTTCAATCTGCTGTTTGGATGATGCGAAGAAATTGTATTCTGGGTTTGACTTATCAGCCGCAAAGACTTCTGTTTCAATGACGATAAATGGCCCCGCGCCAATGTTGTTAGGGTTCTTCATGAACGCCGCAATTGATCAGAACTGTGAAAAGTACATCAAGGAAAACGGATTAGAAAAAGAAATTGAGGCGAAAATTACCGCAATTTATAAGAAGAAAGGAACAGTTCGCCCAACCTATCAAGGAGATCTTCCTGAAGGGAACGACGGATTGGGATTGATGCTTTTGGGAACGACAGGAGATCAAGTTTTACCTGCTGATGTTTACGCTGAAATTAAAAAAGTAACGCTTACTCAGGTTCGTGGAACGGTTCAAGCGGATATCTTAAAAGAAGATCAAGCGCAGAATACATGTATTTTCTCAACTGAATTCGCGTTGCGATTGATGGGAGATGTGCAGGAATACTTCATTGAAAATGCAGTACGTAATTTCTATTCAGTTTCTATATCTGGATACCATATCGCGGAAGCTGGATCGAATCCAATTACGCAATTAGGGTTTACATTGGCGAATGGATTCACATATGTCGAGTATTATTTAAGCCGTGGAATGGATATTAACAAATTCGGACCTAACTTATCGTTCTTCTTTTCAAACGGTATCGACCCTGAATATGCAGTTATCGGACGTGTTGCAAGAAGGATTTGGGCGAAAGCATTGGACAAAAAATATGGAGCAGATCCTAAAGCTCAGAAATTGAAGTACCATATTCAAACTTCGGGTCGCTCATTGCACGCTCAAGAAATTGATTTCAACGATATTAGAACAACGTTACAAGCACTTTACGCTATTTACGATAACTGTAATTCATTGCACACAAACGCTTACGACGAGGCAATTACAACGCCAACTGAAGAGTCGGTTCGTAGAGCAATGGCAATTCAATTGATTATCAACCGTGAGTTGGGATTAACACAAAACGAGAATCCACTTCAAGGTTCATTTATTATCGAAGAGTTGACGGATCTTGTCGAAGAAGCAGTATTGACAGAATTTGATCGTATCACTGAACGTGGTGGGGTTCTTGGTGCAATGGAAACGATGTACCAACGATCTAAGATTCAAGAAGAATCGTTGTATTACGAAACGTTGAAGCACACAGGCGAATTCCCGATTATTGGAGTGAATACGTTCTTAAGTTCAAAAGGATCGCCAACTGTGATTCCGGAAGAAGTAATTAGAGCAACCGAAGAAGAAAAGCAATATCAAATTACAATGTTGAAGGAACTGAATAATTCCTTCAAAACTGAAGTAGCTGATGGAATTCAAAAAATACAGAAAGCCGCAATTCAGAACGATAACATCTTTGAACAATTGATGGAGACGAGTAAATACGCTTCTTTGGGTGAAATTACAAATGCTTTATTTGAAGTAGGAGGGCAGTACAGACGGAATATGTAATTCTGTAGAAAAGTCGATTTAGTTGATAAAAAAGAGCGTATTGTCTTTTGAAAATCGAATCAATCTTCTTTATTTGCGCTCCACTTTGAGAGGTCTATTCACTAATGATTTTCAGTTGGATAGTTAATAGCTTGTTAATGGAGCCAAACAGAGTGTTCAAAACTATATATTCAGAATATTTCAACTGAGGTTAGAATAAATTATTTTAAAGAAAATACAGATGTTATTATGAAATTACTTCTTGCCTTGCTTGCCTGTCTTTCTATATTTTTCAGTTATTCTCAGAATCACAGCGAGAATATAAGCGCGATTAAAACTGTGGATCAGGCCAATAAATATGCTGCAAGTTTTAGAGAAGTGACTGCGTCATTAGTAAATGCAGAAAAGGATGTAATCTTTTTTGATGAAATCGACACCTCTGATCTTTCCAAGTATGTAGGAACGACAAAAACGTTTTATGGAAGAATAACAAAGTTGATCCAAGACTCAATAATTGATATAATTAACGTTCAAGTGATCTCATTTGATTTATCAAAGACATCAAAAGAAACGGCGAATCTATTGCTTGGACAGATTTCAAAAAAAATGGATGCAGATGAATCGTTTTGGGTATTAAAGAAAAAGTATGCGCATACGTCGGCCGTATTTTCTAGTTCACCAGAACCATTAGAGTCAATTAAGAAAAAATACAGTTTAAGCGAAGATGCATTGGAAGTTGGTGAAAAATCAGAATGGGAAATTTCAGGAAGCGAGGATCAAGTTGGATTGCTTATTGTTGAAAAAGGAGCGCACCCTGTTCGTGCCTTCTTCACAATCTCGTATTTGAACTTGGCCAATGTCAGATAAAACGAACGAACCAGAAAGAAAGGCTCAAATCAGAAAAGGTTTGAGCCTTTTTTTATTGTCAAGAGATTTATGAGAAATTCAATTTTCGGCAAAATAGTTGTAACTTAGGTATGTATGAAAGATCTATCTCCAGACGTTATACGATCATTTAAACCAACGATATCAAACCAATAATGAGAAACCTTATTCTTTTCCTTTCTCTTTCCGCATCAATTTCCGTTTACTCTCAAAACCACAAAGACGCGATTGCTTTCATTAGTACCATCGAAGAAGCGGAAGCCTATGCCGATGATTTTGAAGAAGTTAGTGTAATGTTTTTGCATGAAGAATTAGCAAATTCCACCTACATGGATATGAAGGACACTCTAAAGGTTGGGGATGGTTTCAGTATGCAATTTTACCGCTTGAGGGTTGTTGCGCTCGACGAGAAAGAACTTTTTCACTGTCGGTATATTTTTATGAGTGAGTTTGAACTGGAAGATGGCCAAGTTCTAAAAAATCAAGATGCGATAGTCAAGAAACTGAAAAATGGAGAAATGTTTGAAGATCTTCATGCGAAATACTCAATGGATAAAAGCGCAAATGCTGGCGATCTCGGTTGGGTTGATCCAGACCATATGGCCGAAGGTTTCAGAGAGGCATTGATCAGGCATAAGAATGGAGACGTTTTTAAATGTTCAGAGGATTCGCTTGGTTGGCATTACGTCGTTGAGGTTACAGACGAACCCAAGAAAGTAAATGGACATTATGTACTGGTTTATCCTGAAATTGCCAATGTCGGGAATGATCAAAATATTGATCACGAGGCCAATTTGAAAGAACTGCGCTCGGCGAATGAAATGCGCTATTATGCAGGAAAGAACAGTGCTGTCAATATTCATTTATTCAATTCAGTGAATGATCTTCAGTTCTTCGGGAGCCTCGAAAAGCTCAAAGAACAATCCGAAGTTATTGTTGGAAATAAAGTAGATATCAAAGGAACACGGTACGTCATTTTAAAAGATACAACGGTTGTTTTGTATACGTTTCAGTACATTTTTATTGACGGTACTAAGTTATTCGATGATGAGCGAAAACGCAGAATAAATGACATTTATTCAAGGTACAACGGCGGAGAGGAGTTTCAATCGATAGTAAACGCATACTGGGCTGAGAAAAAAGAGTACAGCACAATGACGAACATTGACGGCGCACTATTAATGCCTGAATTGGTAGCGCAGTTAAATATTAAAAATCCGGGAGAATTATTTGTAGCCCGAACAAGTCAATCTTATTTTATTGGAATTCCATTAGAGGAGGTAACTATTGCCGAAGGCTATGTCGTGATTAGTTATCCTATAATGGTAAATTAAAGATTCTACTTTCTAATTTAGCGGGTATGAAAAACATCATTTTTATTCTGTGCATACTATTTGCGTCAAGTGCTATTGCACAATGCACAATAATTCCAACTCCGTTGGTGTATTCTCCTGTTCAAGGGCATTTTATAGTTCCTGACACCTTAACAATTAACGCCCCTGATTTGTTGCCAGCAACTTACAATTACCTTGAAAAGGAGTTGGCCGCAAGATCAGTTGTTTTAATAAAGACAAGCAAATCAGAAGATTTAAGAATTTTACGGGACGATCATGGTTCGGAAAACAGCTATGAAATGAACATTTTGAATACTATCGCGATTTCTTTTAAGTCGGATAACGGAGCTTTCTATGCCGTGAATTCAATTCTTCAAATGATTATCGAGAAGGACGGTCAACTAGCGATCCAGAAATGCTTTATTATGGACGAGCCTCGATTCGACTGGCGGGGATTGCACCTTGATGTTAGCCGTCATTTCTTTAATGTCGATGAGGTTAAAGGCTTCATTGATCTGATGGCTTTGTACAAATTCAATAAGTTCCATTGGCATTTAACAGACGATCAAGGTTGGCGGATTGAAATTAAAAAATACCCCAAATTGACATCGATTGGTGGATTTAGAGACAGCACTGTTATTGGTCATTTCTCAGATTCACCTCGTAAATACGAAACTGAAAATTATGGCGGTTTTTATACCCAAGAAGAAATTAAAGAGGTAGTTGCTTATGCGAATACAAAGTTTATTACTGTTGTTCCTGAGATCGAAATGCCTGGACACAGTCGAGCCGCATTAGCTGCATATCCTGAGCTTTCTTGTACAGGTGAATTAAATCCTGTTCCTGGTCTTTGGGGTGTTTTTGACGATGTTTATTGTTCCAAGGTGGAATCAATTAATTTCATGAAAGACATTTTAGCTGAAGTTCTTGAACTTTTTCCATCTGAATATATCCACATCGGAGGGGATGAAGCACCGAAAGAAAGATGGAAAGAATGCAAGCAGTGCCAAAAAGTGATCAAGAAAAATAAATTGAAAGACACACATGAGCTGCAAAGCTATTTTATCCGCCAGATGGATGCGTTTTTAATGGAACGTGGACGTAAATTAATTGGATGGGATGAAATTCTCGAAGGAGGTTTGTCACCAAACGCAGCGGTAATGTCTTGGCGTGGAGAAAAAGGTGGGATTGAAGCTGCCAAACAAGGGCATAACGTCGTAATGTCGCCAACTGCATATTGTTATTTCGATTATTACCAAAGCGCTCATGATATAGAACCGCTGGCAATTGGCGGATATTTACCATTAGAAAAAGTGTACAAATACAATCCTGTCCCAGAAGAGTTGACGGAAGAACAAGAGAAATACATTCTAGGTGGGCAAGCCAATTTATGGACGGAATACATTACCACAATGGATCACGTGGAGTATATGGCCTTTCCACGAGCATTGGCTTTGATCCAAAGTTTGTGGTGTAAAAATAAACCAGAATACGTTGTGTTTCTTGATACCTATTTGAAATATCAGGAAGATTATTTGAAACTCCATAATGTCAATTTTGCCAAATCAATACATTATCCTGAAATGATAATTGAACGATCAGAAAAGGGCGTTAGTATTGGGTTTAAATCAGTTGATACAGGGACTGTATTCCACGTTCAACAGTATGTTATAGGGTTTGGAGAATATAGTATTGATTCGGATTTGAAAACGAATGAAAGAATAGAGCTAAGAAGAATTGGCGGGCAAACAACAGGACCACATTGGAGTGTAAGATCGAATGGTTTTGAAGGGGCAGTGGAGTATGATTTTGAATTTCATAGTAGTATTGGGCTTCCAATAGATTTGATAACACCTCCACATCCAAAATTCGATCACAACGGAAGTTTAAACTTAGTAGATGGAGTTTCGGCTGGGGCTGAATTCAAGGGGACAGATTGGTTGGGATTCAACGAAAATCACATCGAAATGATTGTTAATATGGATGATTCCAAAGAAGTGAATGGTCTCAAAATTGGATTTAATGACAACAACGGATTATGGATTTATTTGCCAGAAAAAGTCACTTTGTATGCTTCGGATGATTCTGAAAATTGGAAGGAAATAGGAAGTGGAGCTGAGTTTAAAGACAGAGAGAATCAAATTTCTTTTCCAAGCACCAAATCAAAATTCATCAAACTCGTAATTAAGCCAATGGATGAAATTCCAGCTGGAAATGGTGGAGCAGGAAATGTTCCATGGACATTTATTGATGAAATAGAATTTTTAAGAACAAACTAGGTATGGAATTAGAATTATGTGCAGCATCGATTGAAGCAATTAAACTGGCAAAAAAATATAATTTATCGAGAATCGAATTGTGTCAAAACTTGGAGCAAGGTGGTATTACACCTTCTCCAGGGTTAATTGAATACGCCTTGGCTTATGGAGTTGAAACACACGTTTTGATTCGCCATCGACCGGGTGGTTTTCGATACAATAATGATGAAGTTGAAATAATGCTACGCGATATTCGTGAATGCAAAGCAATAGGGGCGCAAGGTGTCGTTATTGGTGCATTAAATGAACATGGATTGATTGACAAAAAAGCCGTCGGGTTAATGATTGAGCAAGCGCAAGGAATGACGGTTTCTTTTCACCGCGCCTTTGACGATACTTTTGAATTTGGAAAATCGCTGGACACGTTGATCGAATTGGGAGTAAATCGCCTTCTTTCTGCTGGTTTGGCAAGAAACGTTGATCTTGGACTTTCAATATTGAAGGAGATGAAAGCTTATGCAGGGAACCGGATCCAAATTATGCCAGGAGGTGGCGTCAATGCATCCAACATTACTAAGATTAGAGATCAAGTTCAACCGGATGCGATTCACTTTTCAAGCACGGAAAACCATCTTTTGGACGAATCTTCGATGTTCTCAGAGACTATTATGAAAGTGAGTGAAGAGAAGGTGCAGCGTCTTTTGAAGCAGATTTTGTGATAGATTTGTCTAACCATTTTCTAAGATTTTTTACACAAGGACACAATTTGATATAGACTGTTGAACTTGGATACAAGAAGACCTTGAGGTCTTCAAAGCTTTGTGTCATTACACCAAGTTCTTCATTGTGTCCAGTACTCGGCTCAGCCTAGTTCGAATAGCGCCTTTGTGGTTAATAAAAAACAGCTAATACTCCAACCAACCAATAAAATATCTACTATTAATTAACTTTACAGCACTATGCACATTGTATTCATTTTATTTCTTTTTATCACTCCATTTTCATTCAGTCAATACTGCGACTCTATTCCTGAGATAAACAAAAAAATTGTAACGCTCGCGAAGAAGAAGATCGGAAAAAAAGTTAATCGTGGAGAATGCTGGGATTTAGTCAAGTACGTTCTTGATAAAACAGATTCGAAATGGGACAAATTTGAAGTCTATGGCGAACTCATCAATTGGAAAAAGGAATGCATCAAGCCTGGAGATATAATTCAATTTGAAAAGATTAAACTCGAATGGGAAGATGGCAATACAACATATAATGAAGAGATGAAACACCATACGGCTGTTGTCCAAAAAGTGATTTCGGAAGATTTAATTCTTATTCTCCATCAAAACACCGCAGAGCATGGTCGAAAAGTGGGTTCGTCAAAATTGAGACTGGACGCAATTGAAAAAGGGAAATTGTATATCTATAGACCTGTTGAATCCAATTAAATTCGGTCAAGAACATATTCAATCAATTCCAGCATATCGTCGTTGTATCCTGTCGAGAATTCCTTGTTTGGACGGTTTGCGATCCCAAGACAAATAGTAGCACATTCATGTCCAAGCGCTTTCCCCAAGCTAAACAATGCCGAACTTTCCATTTCAAAATTTGTAATTCGATGACCACCTGAATTGAATGAAGTCAATTTATCATTTAACTCAGATGTTCTGTTCTTTAAACGCAATTGACGCCCCTGTGGCCCATAAAATCCGCTAGAGGTAACTGTAATTCCTTCTTTGGTTCTGTCAGAGGTAAGTTTGGTAAACAGTCCAAAGGATGCTTCTGTGGTATACGTTTGTATCCCTTCGGGCAATCCAACGTGATCAGTGATTGCCTTGTTCAATGCTTTTTCCTTCTCGCTAAATTCTATTTCATAGAAATGGGCAACATTATCCAAACCATATGCATGCGTTGAAAGGATGAATGAATGAACGGGAATTTCAGAATGCAAAATACCGCAAGTTCCAATTCGAATAAGATTTAAGGAAGTAAACTCTTTCTTATCGACCCGATTGGCAATATCAATGTTAAAAAGCGCATCCAACTCATTAATCGTAATGTCAATGTTGTCTGTTCCTATCCCAGTAGAAAGAGCGGTCACTCGTTTGCCTTTGTACATTCCTGTTTTACAAACAAACTCTCTATGCTGTGAGGAATGCTCAATAGAATCAAAAAATGATGCTACTAAGTCCACACGGTCTTGATCGCCAACAAGAATTATGTTTTCAGCAACATTGTCTATAGATAATCCAAGATGATATACATGACCATTAGCGTCTAGGACAAGTTCGGTTGCAGGATATTGCATAGGTGCTTTTTTGGTGAATACTAAAAGTAGACAATTTAAGTCTTTAGCACAATAAAAAAGTCCTTCCCGATTTACGAGAAGGACTTTTAAGTGGATGTATGTTGTTCTTAATTTCCTAGGCTACCAAATACTTTTTTAAGAATATCACTAACTCGAGCAATAGGATCCAATCGAATTTTATTTTCTTCTTTTGCTACCATTATGAATAAGCCTTCAATTGCCTTATTGGTTACATATTCGTTCAGATCTGGATTTAATTTTTCACCTCCAGTAAGTGTCATTGCGGAGTTATACTTTGTAATAATTGGATTCCAATATTCTGTTAACTTCACTTTTGCAATCGCCGCTTCAACCTTAGGTCTGAATGCGTCTTTTAAAGCACTCGAAGTTGCACCTTTAAGATAGGTTGTTGCAGCTCCGTCTCCACCTTTCAAAATTCCAAAAGCATCTTGAATACTCATTCCAACAATTGCACTTTTAAAAATAGGTAGGGCTTCTTTAGTTGCTTCTTCAGCTGCTCTATTCAATGTTGTTTCAAATTTTTCAACTTGACCATCTAACCCCCAATTCATTGCTTTTTCTTTTACTTTTTGAGCATCTTCAGGGAAAGGCAATCGAATTTCATTATTTCCTAAAAAGCCATCTGTTACAGATGTCAGATTAACTGAGTTTTTAATTCCAACAGTTAAAGCTTCTTTCAATCCAGAGATTACTTCTCCTTCTGTTAAGCTTGGCTCAGCTGTTTCCGTTCCTTCAGTTGATAATACTGATATAGCAACTTCCTCCAAGACATCACAAGATGAGATTGAAATTGTAGCAATTAACGCAAGTGGTATGAATAGTTTTTTCATGAGTTTTATTTTTTTCAAACTTAATAACTTTTAGTGTATTACAAATGCAATGCCATTCATAAAAAAAAGAGGTCTGGATTTAACCAAGGCCTCTTTAAAGCTTATTATGGCGAGTCTTTTATCGAATAAGATTAATTGATCCAGAGAATTCTTCTTTACCATCGTCATAAAGATTTGTTACTCTAGCTCTCCAAGCATACGTTCCATTTTGAACAGGCTTGCCTTGGTAAGTTCCGTCCCATCCAACTGAAGGATCATGACTTTCCCAAATTAATTCTCCCCATCTGTTGAAGATGAACATGTCGTAATCGTAAATATCAATTCCAGAAATTTGAGGTTTCCAATTTTGGTTGAATTCATCTCCGTCTGGTGTAAATGTGTTCGGAGCGAAGAACAATACATCTGGAATAACATTGAAGATATATGTAACTGTATCTATACATCCTCTTTCTGTTACTACAGCCAGCGTCACGGGGTATTCACCTACAACTCCTTCAGGGAATTGGAATGATGGACTCTGAGATGAACTAGTCATTGGTAATGAACCAGGACTGAACCAATCCCATGCTACAACATCAAATGATGATTTGTCTTGCATGAACACTGATGTTTCAAAAATCGTTGCCGGATTTGTTGAGAAGAAGAAGTCTGCTGTTGGCGTTGCCTTCACTTCAATGATTGCAGAAACAGAGTCTTCATAAACACATCCATAAACAGAAGTTATTGTCATGTTTAAGGTATATGTTCCAACCTCGTCAAACCACATTGATATAGAATCATTTCCTGCTTCTAACATTGATAGCTCAAGTGAACCAAAGTCCCAATATGTGGTCGCAATCTCTCCACCGTTTGTTGAAGTATTTGTGAACTCATAATATCCCGGTACACATTTTTCAACTTCATCAGGAATTGCACTAGGTACAATCGGAATAGGGAAATAAATTAAAGTACATTCTTCATCTGTTGGTGAACCACATGCCTCAGACATTACAACACAGTATGTAGTGTTCGTTAATGAAGGGTCAACTGTGATTTGGTCTCCAGTTCCAATTACGGTTCCATTTTCAGACCATGTAAATGTGTGAAGAGATGAACCACCGGTTCCAGTTACTTCCAAAAGAATATCATCTTCTGGACAAATTTGAGTATTAGCAGTTACAAACGTAATGCTCAATGGTGCAGGCTCTCCAAGAACACCTTGAATATTAATCATACATCCGTTAGAATCGGTTATGTCTATTGAGTGTGCGCCAACCATTAAGTTTGACGCAATATTTGTTGTCGATACTGAATTGTCCCAAGAATAAGAATAAGGAGGAGTTCCTTGAATAACATTTAATTCAATCATTCCGTCACTTCCACTGTTGCAAGTAACATCCGTTTGGTTTGCAATATTTGCAATCAACCCTGGGATTTCAAGAACGTCAATAGTTACCACTCCAAGACATCCAATGTCTGAAGTAATAGTACAATTGTACTGTCCTGCTGTGAGACCGACAGCAGTTTGTGTAGTTTGCATTAATGGATCATCCCATAGGTAAGTAATGTTACCAAGCATTGGAACCATCTCAGCGAATGCCGTACCATCATTACCTCCAGGACAAGAGACAACTGTAAAAGAACCTTGAAAAGCAGCCGGAGTATCTCCCACTGTTACATTTGCAGAAGATCCACATCCATTTCCATCTATCATTTGGACAATGTAAGTTCCCGCAAAAACTCCATTAACAGATTGCGTTGTTTGGTTCCCTAGTCCGGGCCAGTTGTATGAATAAACAGGAATGCCAGTAGTTGGCGTTGCTGTTACCGTGCCAATTCCTGATGAACAAATATCATCTGTCATAGATGCTGATACACTGGAAGAAATTCCAGTGATAAGCGTAGTGTCAGACGAGGATATTATTGGATTATTTGAACAAGCTGCTGGCAAAGAATTTGATAAAAAATATCCCGTTACACCAGGAAGTGCTTGGAGAATATTTAAATCGCCACCGTTGTAAGGCCATGTTGTTGCGTTTAAAGTATTTGCCCAAACCAAGTTGTTCACAACTGCTGTATTTACTATTATTTCATATGGAATTTGTCCAATTGTATAATTATTTGTGTTTCCCGGTGATGTTGGTGTCCACTCTCTAGAATCTTGAGTTGCTGTCCACTGAGTGTTGTTTCTTCCTGGAGTAATATGTGCCAGGGTTCCGCTTGCGTTTTGAGAACCTTGAATAGCCAGACCTCCGTTCCAAGTAGGAGACATAGACTTGTATCCTAAATGAAACTCAAATGTATTTGAAGTTTCATTCATTATCAAAGCCATATCGGCACAGAATCCAGCAGGACCGAAATTTTGTAGATTTTTGTAGACAACTACAAACCGCCGATTAGGAGCCGTACCTATAGTCTCATAATAAATTGACCCGTTTGGAGATGCGGCCGGGTTAATATCATGGTATGCGGGCATCATTGAGTTTAAAGCTGATGCAAATCCAGGGTTTGGCATTGTTCCAGCACCACCAAGAGCCCATGGACAATATCCATTTGCATTTGCAAGATTGAATGAAACAAGTCCGTTTGATCCAATCACACAATTTGTAAATGTATTTCCGTAAAAATTAAAGTTAAATCCAATTGGAACTGCAGCACTCCAGGAGTCATCTGATAAGAAAACGTTTGATGGGTTAGCTACCACAGTTCCAGTAGTTACTCCAGGGTTACAATCCTGAATCAAAACGGGACTTCCTATACATACGGTAGCATCACTACCTAAACAAACCGTAGTTTGTGCATTAATAGATGTGAAAGTGACTAAGATAGTAGACAGTGTTGCTAATGCCTTTGTAGTATATGTCATCATAAAATTATTTCTAACCACTAGACGAGGTGACTTTAAATAAGTTGCTCCTAAAGGTAAAATATTTAACTGCTTACTGTAGTTAATAATTCAAATCTAACGATTATAGAATTATTCACACATGTAAACCAATGTTTTAGTCGTTCAAATCCAACATAAAATAGATTTAGCAGTCCAAACATATATTTAACAATATGTGCTCGAAACTCAAAAATTATTTACATTTACACCTGAAATAAACCAATTATAAATGTCAAATAAATATCAATCACAAATTGATGCTTTCATGGACAAAGTGAAAGCTTCTAATGGTCACGAAACGGAATTTTTACAGGCTGTACTTGAAGTAGCAGAAGCTGTTATACCGGTGATCGAAGAAACGCCTAAGTACAAGAATGCAAAAATTCTTGAGAGAATGGTTGAGCCAGAACGTACAATCATGTTTAGAGTACCTTGGTTGGATGATAAAGGTGAAGTTCAAGTAAACAGAGGTTTTAGAATTGAGTTTAACTCAGCTATTGGACCTTATAAAGGTGGATTAAGATTCCACCCTTCTGTGAATTTGTCGATCCTTAAATTTTTAGGATTCGAACAAGTCTTCAAAAATTCTTTGACAACACTTCCAATGGGAGGAGGTAAAGGTGGTGCTGATTTTGACCCAAAAGGGAAATCAGACAATGAAGTAATGAAATTTTGTCAATCTTTCATTACTGAACTTTCTAGACACATCGGTCCTAACACGGATGTTCCTGCTGGAGATATTGGTGTTGGTGGAAGAGAGATAGGGTATATGTTTGGACAGTACAAAAGAATCAGAAATGAATTTACAGGTGTTTTAACTGGTAAAGGATTGAACTGGGGGGGATCTTTGATCCGAACTGAAGCAACTGGTTATGGAACTGTTTATTTTGCAAAAGAAATGTTAGCGACGAAAGGTGATTCGTTCCAAGGGAAAACAGTAGTGATTTCTGGTTCTGGAAACGTTGCTCAGTACGCTTGTGAGAAAGTAACTGAATTAGGAGGGAAAGTGGTAACGCTTTCTGATTCTTCTGGATTCATTCACGATACAGATGGAATTGATGTTGAGAAATTAGCATTCATCATAGAATTGAAGAATGTTAGAAGAGGTCGTGTTTCTGAATACGCAGATAAATATCCTTCAGCGACATTCACAGCAGGTTCTCGTCCATGGAGTGTTAGAGCAGATGTAGCTTTACCATGTGCAACTCAAAATGAATTGAATGGAGAAGAGGCTGCTCAGCTTGTTGCAAACGGTGTTATAGCTGTTGCTGAAGGAGCGAACATGCCAACAACTCCAGAAGCAATCGAAGCATTCCAAGCAGCAGGAGTTTTGTTCTCGCCAGGAAAAGCGTCTAACGCTGGAGGTGTTGCAACATCTGGACTTGAAATGTCTCAAAATTCAATGAGATACAATTGGACAAGAGAAGAAGTTGATGAAAAATTACACACGATCATGGTTTCAATCCACGAAGCTTGTGTTAAGTATGGTAAAAACGACGATGGTACAATTGACTACGTGAGAGGTGCAAATATTGCAGGTTTCGTTAAGGTAGCCGATTCAATGATCGATCAAGGAGTAGTTTAATTCCTATCCATTTCATATTGAAAAAAGCCCGAACATTAACTGCTCGGGCTTTTTAATTTCTAATACTTTGTTTAGTACTAATGAGCTATTTAACCATTAAGTGCTTTTTGCCTGATTCATTCCATCCCGCATTGTATTCTCTATCAACATAGAATATTTTAATGTCAGCGTTGTATTCTCTATCAACGAAAAACACATTGATTTCTCCATTGTACTCGCGATCTACAAAGAACCATTTCCCGTCATTATCGCCAGCGTTATATTCCCGATCTTCCTTGAAAACCTTTAAATCGGCATTGTATTCCCTGTCCACGACAAAAACATTTACATCTGCGTTGTATTCTCTATCAACCTCAAATACTATTTGAGCATAACTGTTAGAGATTAATAGGAAGATAATTACGGTAGTTAATAAATTTCTCATATTCAAATGTATAAAAAATCAATTTATAGGGATTTATTGATAATAATTAATGCCGATTAATTTAACAGTGAAATGATCTATTTGTTAGATTTGTTTTAAACAACGTTGAACTATGGCTGTCCTTGATAAAAGAACAATAGAGTATAACCGCACAGGTTTTGATGACGCGGAACTTCTTGGGATTTACAAGAAAATCCTAAAGCCACGATTGATTGAAGAAAAAATGTTGATTCTTCTTCGTCAAGGGAAAATTACAAAATGGTTTTCTGGTTGGGGGCAAGAGGCTATTTCTGTAGGTACTACTTACGCAATGAAAAATGAGGAGTACATCTTTCCGATGCATAGAAACCTTGGCGTTTTTACAACGAGAGACATTCCATTAAGCCGGCTTTTTGCACAATTTCAAGGCAAGATGTCAGGATTTACAAAAGGTAGAGATCGATCTTTTCATTTTGGTACTCAGGAATACAATATTGTTGGAATGATTTCGCATTTAGGGCCTCAATTGGCTTTGGCCGGTGGAGTAGGGCTTGCGTCGAAAATTAGAGATGAGAAAAAGGCTACACTGGTTTTTACTGGAGACGGTGGAGCGAGTGAAGGAGATTTTCATGAAGCTTTAAACGTTGCTTCTGTTTGGGATTTACCTGTAATTTTTGCGATTGAGAATAACCGTTGGGGTCTTTCAACGCCATCGTCTGAGCAATTCAGATGCGAGCAATTCATTGACAAAGGCATTGGATATGGAATGGAAGCGATTCAAGTCAATGGAAATAACATTCTTGAGGTTATCACTGCGGTTCGTAAGATATCGGAGTCAATGCGAAATGACCCAAAACCAATTTTACTAGAATTGATGACGTTCAGAATGAGAGGTCATGAAGAAGCGTCTGGAACGAAATATTATCCTGAAGGTTTGCAAGAAGATTGGGCGCATTATGATCCGTTAGATGCATTCACGATCTTTTTGAAAGAGGAAGGAGTTTTGACTGACGAAAATCAGGAGGAATATACCAAAGAGATTAAAAAAGAAATTCAAGATGGTTTGGATATCGCATATGCGGAGCCAGCAATCATTCCTTCAATGGAAAACGAGGTGACTGACCTTTTTACGGATTACAAACAAGTCGTTAAAGAAGGTTCTGGTGAAACAAGCGAAAAAAGATTGGTTGATGCTATTCAAGACGGTTTACGCCAGTCGATGGAAAAATACGATGATCTTATAATAATGGGACAAGATGTTGCAGAATACGGAGGTGTATTCAAAGTGACTGAAGGTTTTGTTGAACAATTCGGAAAGGATAGAGTGCGTAATACTCCTATCTGTGAATCTGCAATTGTAGGAGCAGGACTTGGATTGTCCATCGCAGGAATGAAAGCTGTTGTTGAAATGCAATTCGCCGATTTTGCAACTTGTGGATTCAATCAAATTGTAAATAACCTTGCCAAAATGCACTGGAGATGGGGACAAAACGCAGATGTTGTTATTCGAATGCCTACGGGTGCGGGATCAGCTGCTGGACCTTTTCATTCGCAAAGCAATGAAGCATGGTTCTTCCATACGCCAGGGTTGAAAATAGTATTTCCATCAAACCCTTATGAAGCCAAAGGTTTATTGGCCGCAGCGATTGAAGATCCAAACCCGGTAATGGTGTTCGAACACAAGTTCCTATACAGAAGTATTCGCGAAGAAATTCCAACTGAATATTACACAGTTGAAATTGGAAAAGCGAAAGTCGTAAATGAAGGGTCAGACCTCACAATCATAACTTATGGATTGGGCGTTCACTGGGCGAAAGAGTACGGTGAAAAGCATTCCGATCAAAGCATTGAGATAGTTGATCTCAGAACGCTACTACCTCTAGATACGGAGACGATATACGATTCTGTGAAGAAGACTGGCAAAGTTGTCGTTCTGCACGAGGATTGTATGACCGGTGGTATCGGTGGTGAGATAGTTGCGTTGATTTCTGAGAACTGTTTCCAATATCTAGACGCTCCGGTAAAACGAGTTGCTTCTTTGGATACTCCAGTTCCTTTTGCTGAAGACCTAGAAAAGCAATTTTTACCCAAGCATAGATTGGATGAGGCTATAGCTTCAGTTTTGGCCTATTAGCCTTCAACCTTTTTAAAGGAAGTGGGTAAACTAGTTTTAATTCAATCAGTTCATATACATCCATAAATGTTGAGAGCCGAATAGAAGCATTCCCACATTTGTCTATTAAAAATGCTACTACAACAGTCTTTCTGTTGCCATACAACTAAGTTACATGTGCGTTTTCATTCGTGTTTGAGCAATCGAATAATTCATTATCCTTCGACTTTTTAGGGTCATTCATATCCTGTGGTATTTTAGTTAGTACTATTTGTTCGCATTACAATTTAAGGCTTATAATTTATGATTGACGAAGAATATACACCTAATTTTATTGCAATAAATACCTGATTTATTAAACGGTAAAAAGCCCGCTGATTCTTAAATCAGCGGGCTTTTAATTTTGACACCTATTTGATCTCAATTGTCTCTAACAACCGTGTATCCAGGATATTTTTTTGCTTCGTAAATGAATTTAGAATCCTTGATTTCAGGATTCGCTGTATAATTTGTTAAGCGATACGTCATTCTCGTTCCATCTTTCATTTTTAAAAGAACTTTCTTTAATTCGTTTTTAGTCTTCGAAATGTAAAGGACTACCGTATGATAATCAACACTTCCAGGGCTTTTAGGGTAAAGATAAATCTCATGAACAGCTTCACCATTCAATTGCTTTTCTTTTCCGTATTTGTTTTTGAAGCCGCTTTCCCAGATTGTCATTAACTTCTTAGGATTCATCATGTCATCACCCTCTTCATCTGCATCCGCTTCGTAAACTGTTTTCTCTTCCTTGACAACCGTCCAAGTCTTCTTACCATTACTGATAATTGTGTTGTCACCAAAAGAAGCGTAATATTTGTCTCCTTTAACCCATCCTTTTCCAGTCTCATTTTCATCTGTACCAGTCGAAGTGTTTTTGATATTAGCACTGAACTCCGTGTAAAAAGAAGTATGGGCTTTAATTTTTTTAGATAGATCATCTAAAATAGCTTGAGATTTAGTATCCTGTCCAAAAGAGACGAACGTTAAAAAGGTAAAAAGTGTAAGTACTAATTTCATATTATTTTATTTTCCTTTGCAAATATCTAAAATTGTGCCAAAAGTACGTCGACAATATTTACTTTAATTTATTTGACGAACAATTTCATTTAAAGTTTTATTCTCAATATCATGTTTTCCGTGGTATCGAATGCAATTATACCCCCTCCTCTCATAGTATGCGATCAATGCATCTTGCTGTTCTGGAGTATAAAACTCATCTTCCCTACCAATTACGAAATAAGGCCTCTTAACTTGACTAGCCTCAGCGTTCAATTCCAGATCAGGTGGGAAAACACAAGCCCACAAAACCATTTCGTCAAATGAAACAGTTCCTAAAGTTTCCCATCTTGCTGCAGTTGCGCCACCTTGCGAAAATCCTATCAATATTCTTTTTGAAATTGAATACTGCTCAGAAATTTGTTTGTCTAATTCATTGAGCCAATTAATGTTGTCAGTAATATCAGATTGTCGTGCTTCTTTTGTCATCCAAGAAGCGCCAACTCGTCCGCTAGATGCCCTTAAATAAAATCGATGCATTCCTTCGGGGGCAACAATCATTATATCCTTCGATAAATATTGAAATTTTCGAATGAAAAATTTGGCCAACTGACCATACCCATGCAATACGTAAATCACCATTTTAGGGGACGGTGAGGGGTTGATAATTTCGTAACGGTATGTTTTTGTGTGTTTGAATTCAACTTCCATAATTATAACAAAGTTAATTTATTAATTCTTGGCACATTCATTGTTGCCTGACGTACAAATCGTACTTTCGCAATAGTGAGTAATCTAAGGGTATATCTGTTATTAATAAGCTTCGCTTTCACGGTTCAATTTGTCTTTGCACAAGAGATTACTGTGATAGATCAATTCACTCGAAAGCACATTCCAAGCGCAAAAATTGAATGTAGCGATTTGTCCATTCAAAAAATAGCGAATTTGGATGGTCGATTCAACCTTGAGCACTTCTATTCATGTGATTCCATCTTCATTTCCTATTCAAGTTATTCTACTGGTTACTTTTCTGTGGCGGAGTTAAAAAAAGTTGTTGCTGTTGAACTTTCTGATTTGAAGTTGGATTTTGATGGAATTGATGTTACCGCAAATCGATGGAAACAAGAAAAGGCTGAAGTTCCAGGAAGAATCACTCAAATAAAAATAAAAGATTTGGACTTGTACAGTCCACAAACAACAGCTGATTTATTAGAATCGAGTGGATATGTCTTTATTCAGAAAAGTCAATTGGCTGGAGGTTCGCCTCAATTGAGAGGGTTCGGAACAAATCGAGTAATGATTGTTGTCGATGGAGTTCGAATGAACAACGCCATTTTTAGGTCAGGTAATTTACAGAATGTTCTATCCGTCGACCCGAGTTCGTTGGAAGATGTCGAAATATCTTTTGGTCCCGGTTCTGTAATGTATGGTAGTGATGCCATTGGCGGTGTAATGGACTTTACTACCAAAGAATCGAAGTTCTCCCCAGATTCAACAAGACGGTACGTAAAAACAAATATTTTCAGTCGGTATTCAAGCGCAAGCCGCGAATCTTCAAGTCATGCTGATTTCAGTTATGGCACGCAGAGGTTTGCTTCAACAACATCCTTGTCTTATTCGTTATTCGGCGATTTAACTGTTGGCAAGCATGGCAATGATCATTTCTTACGGCCTACCTATCAAGAGAATGGCGCAACAGTTGTTAATCCAAATCCAAGAAAGCAAGTTCATACAGGTTATGATCAATTAAACGCCATCCAGAAATTTTCATTTCAAGTCAAAGAACATTTCCGTATTGATTACGGATTTAACTTCTCAACTAACTTGAAGTATGTTCCTCGTTATGACCGCCTTACATTAGATATAGACAACGATGGAAACTTGGATTACGAAGAATGGTATTACGGTCCGCAAGAATGGATCATGAATCGATTGGCATTTACTACCGACAAGAAAACCAAGTTGTTTGATGAATTCAGAACTATTCTAGCATATCAAAGATTTAAGGAAAGTAGAAACGATAGAAAGTTTGGAAGTACAAGCATCCGTCGACAGTTTGAAGAGGTTGATGCACTTTCAATGAATATCGATTTAAATAAGGTGTTTAGTAAAAGAACGACCTTGTTTTATGGTGTTGAAGCGATTTATAACAAAGTAAGTTCAAATGCATTCAGAGCAAATGATGATGGAATTTCGACAGTCATCAATCCACGATACCCAGACGGCTCAACATGGCAGGCTTACGGGGTTTACGCAAGTATAAAACACTTCCTGACTGACACTTGGATCTTGAATACTGGAGTTCGTTACAGTCAATATTACATTCAAGCCGACTTCGACACAACATTATTTCCTTATCCAATTGCATCAACGGCCAATAACAAAGGTTCATTGAATGGTAGTATTGGCTTGGTTTTTCATCCTGACAAAACATCACAGTATTATTTTAATGCTTCTTCTGGATTTAGAGCTCCAAACATTGATGATTTGGGAAAAGTATTTGATTCAGAACCTGGAAGTGTTGTTGTTCCAAACGAAAACCTAAAGGCAGAGCATGCTTACAATACTGAGTTAGGGTTTGTAAAGTCGTTTAAAGCAAAGCTCAAACTTGATGCCGCTGTATACTATACTTATTTACAAAACGATTTAACACGCGCTAACTATACATTGAACGGGCAAGATAGTATCCTTTATGATGGAGTTCTAAGTCAAGTTCAAGCAATTCAAAATTCAGGAAATGCTCATGTTTATGGTGTTCAAGGAGGAGTTGAGGTTTCGCTTGCCAAAGGCTTATCGTTGTTTAGTTCGATTAGTTTTCAGAAAGGAGTAGAGTTGGATGTTGATAGTGCCGTGTATTTTCCTAAATCACATGTTGCTCCCTTATTCGGCAGAACTGCTTTGCGTTATAAACGCCGTCAATTAAGCCTAGAATTTTATGCTGTGTATCATGGTCAAGTTAGTTATGACGATTTGCCATTGATAGAAAGAAATGATGCTTCGTATGCTTTAGATGAAGATGGTTTGGCCTTTACGCCTGCTTGGTACACGCTGAATTTAAAGGGCTCCTTCTTTTTTAATAAGCATTTATCTTTAAATGCAGGAGTAGAAAATATTACCAATCAATTGTACCGCACTTTAGGCTCGGGGATTTCTGCACCCGGATTGAATTTTATCATCTCACTTAACGCAACCTTCTAAGGTTGAATCATGTAGTATTTCCTTTGCTTTGGACTATAATGCCAAATACGATCAATCTTCCCTGTTGATTTTATTTCTGGAACCAGAGCATATACATCGTCTGGCACCTCCAATTTTATTTGCTCCAATGAACCTTCATAAACAACGATGTCATTCGAAGCGTTCGATTCATGGTTTACATATTCAATAACGTATGATTCCGTTTCTTTTCCGTCCAATCCAAGGTTGTAGAAAATAACGTTTTCACAAACTTGCAAGGGTGAATTATTATTGATTGCATAAAACCGTCTTCTTCTCGAGTTTCGAATCTTATAGTCAACTACAAAATCCTTATGTATTTGTGAGGTAATATTCTCGAAACCAATTATTAACTCAGCTTTAGCGCTAGACGGTACAACGACTTCTTTAGAAAGCTCTTTTGTTTTCCCATCCACAAAAAAGAAGTAATTGTAATTCCCCAAAAAGCCGATTTCAGCCATTTTTGCGGTTTTGCCATTTTCGATTGCCTCATTGATTGCTCTGTCCTTAAGATTGACTGTAATGATCCAATCAATGCTGTCATCTCGATTCAATTCTTCCTTATAAATCTTAAGATCGTACTTTTCTATCGCAGAAATTTTAAGTTTTGAACAGATTTGGCGCGTGAGTTGCTCTTCTAATGTTCCTACAGGAGTTTCTTCTGGTTTGTCAGTTACTATTGGATCTTCTTCGTTTTTTGTGGATTCACAAGAAATAAATGAGATCGAAATCAATATAAAAAAAAGGTACTTCATGGGGTAAAGATAATGCTTCTTTATAAATTCGTGATATGGACTTAGGGATAGAATCATCTTGGAAAATTCGACTTGAAAAAGAATTCTCAAAACCCTATTTTAAAAAATTGCAAGCGTTCATTAATGATGCTTATGAGGAAAGTCCTTATTCAATATTCCCAGAGAGACATCAAATTTTTCGCGCTTTTGAAGCCTGCCCCTTTGACAAAGTGAAAGTTGTTGTTTTAGGACAAGATCCTTATCCCACGAAAGGACATGCGCATGGATTGTGTTTTTCCGCAGCACCAGATGTAAGGCCATTGCCCAAAAGTTTAATCAATATTTTTAAAGAGTTAGAATCTGACCTTGGAATTAAGCCGCCAGAGAATGGAGATTTAAACCACTGGGCAGAGCAAGGAGTCTTAATGTTGAATGCCATTTTAACCGTTCGCGAAGGTGAGCCACTAAGTCATAAGAAACAAGGATGGGAAACATTTACGGATGGAGTCATTCAGGCATTAGGCGAAAAGGAAGAGATTGTTTACATACTATGGGGAAACGGGGCAATTAAGAAAGCTGAATCTGTTGACAGTTCGCGAAACTTGGTGCTAAGTTCATCGCATCCTTCTCCACTTGGGGCGTACCGTAGTTTTTGGGGCAGCAGGCCGTTTTCTAAAACCAATGCTTACTTGAAGTCGTTTGGAAGTGAGGAGATTGTGTGGTAGCATATTAGGTTGAATACTTATTTAACCACTATGCCGCACTAATTAATGCACTTGGTATTGGTATATTGAATCTCTAAATAGATCCCAAACGAATTGCGCGCTAATAATCTAACGATCGAATTATTCAACAATCGAATAATCCCTATCTAGCGACAGACAGGTAACAATCCAAATTACTATCTTTGCGGCAATGAATTTGAAGAACGATTTAATATTAAGAGCAGCTAGAGGGGAGAATATCGAACGTTATCCAGTTTGGCTCATGAGACAAGCAGGTAGAATTCTTCCTGAGTATAGAGCAGTGCGCGGTTCGCTATCTGGATTTAAAGAACTTGTTGAAACGCCTGAGCGTGCTGCTGAAGTAACGGTTCAGCCTGTTGATATCCTAGATGTTGACGCAGCAATTATTTTTTCAGATATATTAGTAGTTCCTGAAGCAATGGGACTTGAGTACCAATTAATTGAGAAGAAAGGACCCTGGTTTGAAAAAACGGTTCGAACGCAAGAAGCTTTGAAATCAATCGATACTGATTTCGATGTTGAAGATAGATTGGGTTACGTAATGGAGGCCATACGAATTGCGAGTAAGGAAATCGATGGTAGGGTTCCATTGATTGGTTTTGCAGGCGCTCCATGGACGATCTTTTGTTACATGACAGAAGGTCAAGGCTCGAAAACATTCTCTGAATCTAGAAAGATACTTTACACAAATCCTAGTTTGGCACACGAGTTGCTAAATAGTATTACTGAAGTGACAATTCGGTATATCAAAGCTCAGGTAAAAGCAGGTGCTCATATGGTTCAGGTTTTTGATTCTTGGGCGGGAATTCTTGGAAAAGAACAATATGCCGAGTTTGGATTGAAATACATGGAAAGAATTGCTTCGGCAATTAATGAGGTTCCGGTGACATTGTTTGCCAAAGGAGCTTACAATTCTGTTGTTGAGTTATCTAAAATGGATTGCAATACAATTGGAGTTGATTGGAACATGCAAATGGATACCATCCGAAAGACGGTTGGAGAAACACGAACTTTGCAAGGGAATTTAGACCCATGTGCTTTATATTCATCACATTCTGAGGTGGAGAGGCTGACGAATAATATGCTGGATTCTTTTAAAAGTAAAAGACATATTGTTAATTTAGGGCACGGTGT
>TARA_B110000285_G_scaffold82713_1_pt1 | contig 28004 bp, 19 predicted proteins | sample TARA_B110000285 | Tara Oceans TARA_B110000285 (sample SAMEA4397756) | marine metagenome | biome: Polar Biome; feature: [SRF] surface water layer (ENVO:00010504); material: water (ENVO:00002006), including particulate matter (ENVO:01000060) such as... | depth 5 m
ATTACAAACACTCGAATCGGTAGCAAAGAAGATAATATATATGGGGGGTCATATGGTATTCTACAAGAGGAATATCAACTGTTCTTGAATTTATATGCCCGTGATATCTTAAATCCAAATAAAAAAGAGTACCTTACTGAAAAGCAATTAATCGACGATGGACCAATTCTTGTGGATGTTGATTTGAGACATGATTATGATGTCGATGAAAGGCAATACACGAACGGCCATATTGAAGATCTTATTGATAGTTATCTAGATACGATGAAAAATATATTTCAGTTAGACGATTCATCAGAGTTTTATATCTATGTCATGCAAAAGCCAACTGTAAATCGTGTAAAAGAAAAGAATTGCACTAAGGATGGAATACATCTTATTATTGCTTTGAAAACTGATCGTACTACACAAAAGTTGCTTCGTGAAAAGGTTATTTCGTTAATTAGTGATGCTTGGGGAGATCTCCCTATTACAAATTCATTTGATGATGTTTTTGATAAGGGAATTACAGATGGTACTGTCAATTGGCAATTATACGGTTGTCGCAAGCCAAATCATGATCGTTATAAATTAACATATATATATAAAGTCACGTATGATAGTACTGACGATGAGTTTATGCGAGATGAAGTGCCTCTATCTAAATTTGATGTAGTAGCTAACATTCAAGAATTATCAGTTCGTAACGAAAATCATCCCTCATTATTCTTGAAATCGTCCTTTATAAAGGAACGTGAAGAGTTTGAGAGAAAAAATAACCTGAAAAAGGCGGGTAGTACAAATTATAAAAGTAGTACTACACATATGGTTCGTGAATTACCTATGATGGAAGATCGAACAATATCAAATATAAAAAACCGTGAAGAATTAGACATGATGATAGAATCATTTTTAGAATCATCTATGCAATCACATCTAGATTATGATTTAAAAGATGCGTATGATTATGTTAATATACTGCCTCCTTCTTATTATGAAAGCGGATCATACCTTAAGTGGATAAAGGTCGGTTGGTGCTTAAAGAATATAGATAATCGTCTACTTATAGTATGGTTAGCATTTAGTGCCAAGTCATCTACATTTGATTATAGTAGCATACCTGAATTATGCGATAAATGGCGTAATTTCGAACAACGTCATAATGACGGTGTAACTAAGCGATCATTATATCACTGGGCCAAGACTGATGCTCCCGAGGAATATGAAAACATTCGTACGAATTCATTAGACTATCATGTCGACCAAAGTCTCAAGATCGGAGGTAAAAAAGATGACAAATCTGGATGCAGTGATTCAGATCTCGCTTGGATTTTATATCAATTATGTAAACATAGCTATGTATGTACTGGTATCAAGAACAATACTTGGATGCAGTACAAGAATCATAGGTGGCATTATTCAGACTCAGGCACTTCATTACGTAAAACAATATCTACAAAAATGCGAGAACTGTATAGGAATAAGGCCGTTAGCAACATGCATACGAATCAACCTAGAAATAATCGTACCGATGATGACGAACCTATAGCCGAACAAGAAGAACTACAACGAGTCGTACAGCAAAGAGCTATTAATATTTCACAACGTTTAGGTCAAACTAGCGACAAAGATCATATTATGAAGGAGGTTAAGGAATTCTTCTATGACGATCGCTTTTTAGAAAAGTTAGATACAAATCAATATCTACTTTGCTGTAAGAACGGTGTATTTGATTTTAAGGAAAGGACATTTCGAAATGGTATACCGGAAGATAATTTATCTATTTCTACAAACATCAACTATCGCCCAATTGATACGGTAAAGGATAAGAAGACGGTTGATGAGATTAACGAATTTATGAGGCAATTATTTCCAGATAAAGATTTGTGTCGTTATATGTGGGAACATTTAGCATCTACTGTTATTGGAGTTACTCCGAATCAAACGTTTAATAACTATATTGGGGTAGGTCAAAATGGAAAATCAGTTTTAGTAAATTTGATGGAACTTGTATTAGGTGATTATAAGGGTGATGTTCCATTGACACTAGTCACTGATAAACGTGCCAAAGCTGGTTCCGCACAACCTGAGATGCTTCAATTAAAAGGTAAAAGATATGTTGTTATGCAAGAACCATCCAAAGGTGATTGTATAAATGAAGGTATGATGAAAGCACTGACTAGTGGTAAAGATACCCTTTCTGCTAGAGGTCTATATATGTCTGAAACAATCCCTTTTATGCCACAGTTCAAAATGGTCGTTACGTGTAACGTTCTTATGAAAGTAAATAGTAATGATCACGGTACTTGGCGTCGTATTATGGCCGTTCCATTTGAATCATTGTTTACAGACAATCCAGTTGAAGGTGATCGTGAGAAACCATTTCAGTACAAGATTGATAGAAACATCGATGAGAAATTTGATTCTTGGAAGGAACTATTCTTGGCAATGTTAATTGACATTGCTTGTAAAACTCAAGGACTAGTAAAATCTTGTGATAAAGTCCTTGAAAAAAGTCGTGAGTATCAACAAAGTCAAGATTATCTATCCGCGTTTATCAACGAATGTGTTTTATCCAGTAACAATACTTCATTTATTGAGAAGGCTGAACTCAAGAATGAATTTATTCGATGGTATGAGTTGAATATAGGTAACCGAATACCATCACCGAAGGAACTCAATGAATTTATGGATAAACGCTTTGGAAAGTGTAAAAATTCAAAATGGTATGGTGTCAAAATAAATTATGAATCGAATGATAGTGATAATGAAGAGGATGTAATAGAAAATAGTTTAAGAGGTCAAGATATGAATAGTTTGTAACGTAACATAAGTAAATATGTAGCTAAAAATATAATTGTATACAATTATATTTTTTATTCAACTGGTGTATATGGTTCAGCACGAATCATTGATTTAATTAATTTATATTGGTTGTAAATAGTCATTTCTAAATTAAACATGTAAATTGGATATAATGATATTATTAAAATAATTATAAACTTACCATATATGTTTTCAGTAATCATTCCTTTTGCTATTCTATAACTTACATAAATCGCAATTAGTATGTATAAAAACAGCAAAAATCCATTTAAACTACTATAATAAGGTATTTTAGAATCGTTTACGATATACCTTCGGTCAGAAGTAGTAAGATTATTTTTTTGATTTACAATTTCAGAAGAAACCTCATCGTTTTGTGATTCAAGTAAATTATAAAAGTTTGAGGTTTCCACATTTTCTTTTTTTTTGAAAGGTAAAATATTTTTTAAATTATTATCGGTTTTTGTATTTTTTTTATCATATCTACTCTCGTCTTGTTTTAATGTGTTATTATAATTTTTATCACGTTGAACCTTATTTGCTTTTATATCAAATTCTAAATTAACTATATCTTGATTCGCTTTTTTTATTTTTTGTTTAAGTTCTACAATTTCTTTCTCTTTTGTGTCTATTTCCTGTAATAATAATGGTTTGTTGGTATCATAAGAACCTTGTTTTTGGGGTAATTCTACATTTAACCTTTTTAAATCTTTTTCTAACTGGTTGATCTTTGCATTCCAACTATTTCGTTCTCGGATACGATTATCACGTCTATTTGTATATTTAACAAATGGATTTAAATCTCCTGTACTATATCCCATTTTAACTATTATACTATATTCTTATATTTTCATAACCACCAAATCATAAAAACGATATAGTATTGGATAAATTAATAAACCACCTAATATCATTATTTTTGTATTTACATTCATCTCTCTTTGAATATAGATAATTTGATAAACCAATATAATAAATAATACATAATATAACCACCAAAAAATAGCATTCATACTCATAAAAAAGTTGTTATGTTGATTTTGATATTCTGAATTACGAAAAGAATTACTGAAAGCAGATGTTATCTTATCTATTGTTCTAGATAAACTGTCATTACGATTTGTATAATCCTGAAATTTAAGTTTTTGTCGCAAAATCACTTTATTATATAATTTATCATATTCATCGTCCAAATATGTTTGAGTTCGTTCTTGAATATTTCCATAATCTTTTATTTGCTTTATAGCACGATTTGTAACATTTAATAGATGATCGACTATTTTTTTATCTTCAGTTAAAACGTGTACTCTGTCTTCTAAATTATTCTTTGTAGTAGTATGTTTTTGATTGTCTTCGTCAAATTCTTTAATTTGATTAGTTAAATCGTTTAATTCATTATTAATTGTGTCTAGTGACGATTGTAATGTATCACGGTTAACTTGCATTTTTGAACCTTTTTCAGATGCGTTTTTTATTTGATTATCATAATTATATAGATTTGCTCTTCGTTCAGCTATAGAAATGTGTGATGGACCTGCTCCCATAATATACTTTACTGTTACTATATTATGGGATAATTTATTTTACTTTTGAATAATTATCATATTCATTTGCTGAGTTCTCTTTTACGTTATTTATATTAATACGTCTTTTGATAAAGCTAGGGTTTTTAATCATAGTTGTAAATGTGTCACTTTCGGGTTCATCTTGGATTTTATTCATTTCATATTCTTCATCATGTACACATTTTGATATTTCACTATTCCATTTTGTTCCTTCATTACAACAGTAAGATCCTACACAACCATATACGTTGACCCCTCCTAATAAATCACCACCTTCTTCTCTTGCCGCGGCCTTAGCCGCATCTTCTAATTCTCTCTGAGTTCTGGCAGCTGGCTCTGGTAAATCTAACTTATTGAAATTGATTTTTTCACGTCTTGATATTTCAATATAAATATTAATCGAATACATTGATGCAATGAATAACGCAATTATTGTGATAGTATTAAATATGAACGATGGAATAAATTCAAAATTATTTTTTAAAATAGTTGATAAAATACTTATTGCTAAAGCAATAACCCACGCTAATTTGAGTTTATTATACTCTGCTTGTTTTTGTTGATAACTATCATTCAGAGCGATTTCACGTTGTTTTCCAGATAATGCATTATCGATATTTTGTTTCTTTTCAAGTAAACGTTCCTTCTCGGTATCTACAATATCTTTTACAGCATCTTGATGGGTTAATACAGTTGAACTTGTTATATCCGCTTCCTTAAAATCTTGATGTGCGTCTGATAATTGATTTTGTAATGTTGTTACCTTGTCTATTAAGTCTGGGTCGTTTGTCTTATCTGAAAGAGAATTTAAATAATTTTGTTGTAATGTTGCTAATCCTTTTAAATCGGTATTTACTTTTCCCATTTATAAATATATAGTATATCAACATATTTATATTTTATTCCCTTGCTACCACAATCCCAGCTACTAATAAAGTAGATGCGGTTAGAATACCTAAATTAAATATAGAATTATTTTGTTCTATCATTGCCTTTGTATCATCTATACGAACATCAGACACATCTTTGGATTTTTCTAAGTCTACCGATAGAAAGCTTTTCTTATATTTTTTGTCTTTCATCAATTTATCCCTTAATCCAGTTTCATCCTTATTGGTAATATCATTTATTTCTTTTCCTAATTCATCATATTTATCACTAATTTTATCCAACTTTTGTGTATATTCATTTTCTATTTTTTCTAAAGGTTGTATTTGGTGATTGCTTATAAAATCTTTTATCGGTTCATCTTCATCTCTTTCTGATGATTCTTTAAATCCCTCAAACATTTGTGTTTGCTGTTCCTGTAAACTTGCTACACCGGAACCTAACAATTCTTGGTATTGTGTAATAGGTTTATTATTAATTTCATAATCAGAATAAGCACTATAATTAGATACATGATTCACTTCACGATTTGGTAATGTTTTATTGTATTTATCTAAAATGTGTAAATGTGAAGTCGATAAATTTGTACCAGGTTGAATAGATTTCATTTTTTGATTTTTTATATATAGTGATGATTTTTTAATATTTTCTGTCGGTTGAATAGGGATAAATTTGGTAGGATTACCATTATTAGCTACACAATAATTATCACCCGTTTCAGATTCTATGTAATATACATGTCCGCAATTTGCGTCTTCATCGCATTTTTTGAAACAATCATCTTTATTTTTCACTAATACTTTATTATTATCATTTTCTGGCATAAATTTACCAATATAGTTATATGTTTTATCAGTTTCCATCAATTCATCGCTTATCGGTTTTAATATTTTATCAGCACTATCGATTAACATATATTTATTTAATAATGTATTTGCGTCAGTTTTAAATGTCTTATGATCTCCTATATTTTCTCTTTTTGTATAATTTGTAGTACAACCATGTATTGTCTTTTTTAATATTAAATTACCTTCTTTTGTCATTTCTAATTTGAAAACATTATTACTTGATACCAAACTATTACCATCATACTCGATTTTGTCTCCTTTATTATTATGAGGATCATATGGATATAAGTAATTTTTCGAAGATGTTTTCATCCAATTTGGATTAGAACGACCATCTCCTCTATCTCCTCTGATTTTATTAAATGTTCGAATGAATGATGATGATCCTGTTAATGTGCCCGCTATTCTTTTTTGATTAGCATATAATATTCCAATATCATCCAAATATAAATTTTTTTTTCCTATTCTATTCCCATTTACATCATCACATTCAAACGTACGTTTTTCATTTTTTCCTATAGAGTTCCAATGTTTATTATGTTTTTCATTACGAATTTCTGGAGTTTTGCGGTCATCTGTTAATCGCTTTTGTTCTTGTTTTTCTTTTATTTTTTGTATTTGTTCTTGTTCTTTTATTTCACTATCTTCTTTTATTTTTTCGTATTTTCTTTGAACATCTTGTCTTCTGCGTTCTTCATCTTTATTTTTTTGTATTTTTTCTCGTATTATTTCTTGTGATGGTCCTATTCCCATAATATATTTAATTAATGTTATATATATCATAGATTTAATTTTTACGGAATGTCATTATATCTACTTGCATAACATTCTTTTTCATTATCTTTCAAAATATAATATGATTGTGGATTGTCGTATATGTTGTTATCTATAGTATTTCCAATTTGTTTTAATACATTTCCTCCACTGTCACATATAAATAATGCTCCATTTCTATAATAAGCATAATTTCCGGGTTTTATTAGATGCTTCTCATTTTCGTTAAAAGCCTTCCACGTGGTTATTTCTTTTAAATTATCACTATATTCTTCTATATTTTCAGAGATAGGTTCACTAACATAACAATCATAAAATCCCTTTGACGTTAATTGTTGTTCTCTTTCTACTAAAGAGTAATATACGGAACCATTCTTTATGGATTGGTTTTGTTTACTTTGGGTTTTAAGATAATTTGATTGTTTTATAGCAGAATTCAACTTACAACTTTCTTCTGTATGAAGGTTATCATCTATTTTTTTCATATTTATTGCGGAGTTACCTGTTTTTTCATTTTTTATATAACATCCTCCTTCTAATTTAGAAACACTATTATTTTTAAGTGGTAAATATGTAATTTTAAAATTATCTATTGCAGCATTTATAATATCGCGCAATTTATTACCAGTCTCATTAAACTTGTCTTTTTTGGAAGGTATATTATTGTTTTTATTAACATCACTCATAGTTATTATATTATAATATATTTGGATAATATAATTCTCATCGTTTTATCATATTATGGATAAATATTCCACTTATGAAAACACCTGTAAATATACCTGTATATAACAATACATCTTCAGCAGTGTTTTTCATTTTATTTATGAAAACTGGTTCTTTTTTATTGTCTTCTTTTTGTTCGTTTTGTTTAATGACACCATAGTTAGAATAGGTAGGTCTATAAAAATCAGCACAGTCTAACGGTTTCTCGTTACGTTTATTATATCTATTTGTAAATCCATCAATAGAACGATATAATGTGGAAAATGCTTCTGAACTAGGAACTTCATTTAATACAGGTGTTCCCATGATTTTTATAGTACTAATACGAAGTTTATGGGTATTGTTAGGCATTTCAGTAACGATAAGTCTATATTGTGAATATTTATTATATGTAGTTACGGTAAATGCTTTCATGGGGGAATTACCTGATGGTAAATTATCTTTATTTATATATTGTTGATCGATATAATCCCAGGTTTCGTCATTATTTGATGCGACAAGAGTAAATTTAACTGGAAATGTATTATATGCTGAAAATGTAGGAGTAGTAATTGAATAACTTGTTAAATAAATTTGATAGGGTAATTTAATTTGTATCCATTCACCTTCTATGTCAGATTTATTTTCACTAGGACCGACTTTTGTAATCCATGTATTCTTATTGTCTTCTGCTCCACCACCTAAATATGTAGATGGTATGATTCCTGAATATGTTTTTTGTGTATATTGAGGATACTTTGTTTTTACTGTTTGATAATTTGGATTATCTATATTATCACATTCCCAAAAATCTTTTGTGTCATCATTAAAAGCATTAAATCCTTGGGTTTGATCGCTATATTGAGATGATGTTTTAATTTCATACTTTCCATTAGGTGCGTATCCTTCAATAGTTTTATCATTTATACCAGATATTACTGAAGTCATTGATGTTAATGTTTTACCAGGTATAGGTATTGCTTGAATTATATTCGGATTTGACATTGTTTTATATTATAGACACATAAAACTTTTTATATTTTACACAAAACGATGTCATAATTATAGTTTCTTAAAGATAAAAAATAAAGACGATGTTAAAATTACTGATAATACTAAACTTGAATACATAGTTGTATCATACGTTTTCTTATAATCAGCATTAACTGAATTTTCATCATCCATTAATTGTTTCAATTTTGAATCAAGTTCATTTCTTAATGGTATGATTTCACTATGTTTTTTAATAATTTGTGTATGATTGTTTTCATATTCGGTTACAGTAGAAAAGGCATTCAAAGGAGCATTTTGTAATTTTTGAATACTTCCGTCTTTCATTAATTTATCATATGCGTTATTCACAGTTTCTAAACTAGAATCTTCCATAGTACATTGTTGTTTGGCTTCTTCTGATATAGTCGTATCACTGCATTTAATGTATTTATGATATTTTTCATTAAAAAATTTCAAATCTTCTAAAACATTTATATTTTCTTCCATCATTGTTAAACCTTCTACTTTTGACATATTATCCCTATTACTATATGTTACGAAAGTTTCGCAGGATTTATTTAAAGAATAACATTGATTACCCATCAAATTAAAAATAGATAAAGAAACAGAACCTAATCCGTCAAAATACATATTTGCTGAATTTAATGATGATATTACGAGTCGTACATATTTATATTCTGTTGAGTTCTTTATTGAAAAGGTTATAGGAGTATTCATATCAAAATATACAGGATTATAATCAAAATGACTATCCATTATATCCCATTTAGTTGCATCATTTGAACCTAATAAGTAAAAGTCTTTTGGGAAAGGAGTTAATTGATTTTCATTATTATTTCTTTTTCCTGGTAATAATTTATACTCTTTTATAACTAATGTATTTGGTATGACTAGTTGTATCCATTCACCATTGATAATAGATCCATTTGTTAACATTGTTTTTTTATTACCAATATATTTTCCATCATTTTTTACATTTATTGGTAAATCATTAATATATTTTTGTTTATTATTTAATTTATTTATTTCATCTTTTACCATTTTTTCATATTTTTTTAATTTATTTAAATTATTACTTTCTTGTAATGTACCTATAGAATAATCACCATGTGTTATTTCTTTCCCTATATAAAATCCATCATTTAATTTCTGTTTACTATAATGACTTTCCCATTTGGTAGATGGATTTTCATCAGTAACATTCTCTATATTTTGGGTTTCATATGTACTTGATGTATGAATCTCTATTTTTTCACCTTCTTCGGACGGAATAATATTTAGCTTTACTCCAGTATCCCCTTTTTTTACATTATTAAACCAAAAATCATTTCCCGATGAAGTCATTTATAATACTATTATTCTTACAATAGTATTATATTTTATAATTTGTAATTTATAATTTTCTAAATCGGTAGATTAAAACCATTAATCCTACAATACCGATCGATAAATTTGCGGTTTTAAACAGTTCGCGATTAAATACATTTAGTGAATCGTTATATTTACCTTGAGACCCGCTATTTGATTGTTGTATATCAAGGATTGTATCAGCTAAAGCTTTATTTTCACATAATTTCCGATCTAAACACTCTTTTCTATTATCAATAAAATATTCATCTCGTTTACAGTCTTCTTTATTATAAGGACTATTTAATATATCACTGCAATTCTTAGGCATATCTCCTGAAGAAACAGCATTCGTATAAAAAAAATCTTTGGGATTGTATCCAACGTTAATATTTGTCATTTATACTATATTTTTATATTTTTTATATACAAATTCGATAATAATCATATTTTAATGCAGTAGAACTTTCTCGCTCAAATTTACATACATCTCCTGGTCGCATACACATAGCTAACGATTGAGGGTCAAATCTAGATATTTCTGGTAATTGTTTTGTAGTCATAATATTATACTTTTTTTTTAATTCTTCTACTTCATTATCTCCTAAAATTTCACATTTTGGTACATATACGTGGTTCAATATGTTAAATTGAAGTCTATTTATATTATGAATTACTACAAAGATTCCATCATGATCGTATAAATATTTTATCTTATTAATAATTGTTTCATTCGGCTCCTCTTCTATAATGATGATTAGTGTATCATTTTTGGTAAGGATATTATCAATATTATAAAGGTCTTCTATCAGATTATCTAAATTCGCACGATTAATTTGTTTTGAAGTTAAATAATATTTTACGTATATTTTATTACTGTTATTTTTGTTATTTATTGTCATATCAAGCTGATTGTTATTATTCATTGCATCAATTTCATTAATACTAAAATCAATATGTTCGGATGTATCATATTGTAAATTATCTAGTTGATCTATTAATGTATTCCTTGATTTAAACAATTTCAAAATACGACTATTGGTGGTTGATGTACGATTATTCGCAGATGACATTTTCTATTATATAAATAAGCTATACTTTTATATAATATTGAGTGTTATGTATTTTTCAATTTTCTATACCTTTTTAACAACTAAATTGCCAAAATCTATTTTTTCTGGGGCAACTACAGTTGGCGATTCATTATGGACCGACGAGGACGGCTCTGTATTGATTGTTGGATTAAAAGATGGACTTGAATCATATATAGGACCAGATTGGTTTGCGTCTTCATTAGGTATTGCGTCATTACCGCCAGAAAAATCACTCCCTCCGTTAAATATTTTGATGTTAATCGGTGGCTGTGATGATGGTGGTTGCATTCCACCATTAAATATGGGTTTTAATGAACCACCTTCAATTGAGCTATCCGAATTCATACTATCTATTGGAGGTGGAGGTGGAGTAGCCATTGAATCATAATCATTAACTTTATATATGTCTAAAGCGGTTATTAATTTAATCGTATCCGGGTCTTTTAGACTAGGGGTGTTTGTTTCTATTTTTAAAAATCTATCTCCTACATTTGTAACAGTCCATTTACGATTCGGTGTTTCATCTCCTCTATAATGAACTTCTTCTCCAACAGAGTATTCTCGTGCTTGTTTTGATAATTCATTAAATTCGGGTTTTTCTGGTGTAGGTGTTCCATATATTTCACGTTTTAAAGAATCTGAAAATGTATTTTCTACATTTGGGTCTACATATGCTGGACTTCCACGAGCATATTCGATAGAATCAGGAACTATATTTTCATTAGGAGAACCATATATTTCCCTTTTTAATGAATCGGGAAATGTATTTTCTACATTTGGGTCTACATATGCTGGACTTCCAAGAGCATATTCAGGACTTTCAGGACTTTCAGGTGTTATCATTATATTTTCTCGTTTTTTCATATTACTAGTAGTAGTATTAATGTTTTGTTTAGTTAGTTGTACTACTTCTTGTGGAGTAAATTCATCTTTAAATAGTAAACGTTCTATATTTTTTGAATATGACATACTTTCTAATTGTTCGATATTATCATCAGTAATTAATCGCATTTGTACTTGCATTGTTTGTAATTCTTGTAGTAATAATTTGAAAGAATAAGGAACATTTACGATACTGAAATTACGTCCGAATTTACTGACTTGTTCTAAATGTTGTTCTGTGTTATCTAGTGAACCCGTAAACTTAATTGGACCATCTGCCATTGGACTCATAAAAATATTTTTGGATGGATTATAAATTGCCAGCATACCAGTTGTATTGCAAACCGCAACTTGATATTTATCTGCTCTTTCCATCATAGATTCTCGCAAAAAATCACTGATACCGTGAGAAATTAATACATCACGTTCCATTTCTCCTATACGAAGACCTCCATCATTCGCACGTCCAGAAACAGGTTGTCGGGTTAATTGTGTATTTGGGCCTCGAGAACGATAATTCACCTTATCTTTTACCATATGCTTCAATCTCATATAATAGTTGGGTCCCATAAATATTTCACTTTCGATTTGTTCTCCAGTCATACCATTATATAATAATTCATTGCCGCTTGAATGATAACCCACTTTTGACAACATTTCACCAAATACTTTTATTTTGGAACCTTTATTATTGAATGCCGTACAATCTGTAAATCCACCATATAGTGAAGATGCTTTTCCTACTATGCATTCTACCAGATGACCGATAGTCATACGAGATGGAATTGCGTGTGGATTGATTATCATATCAGGACGGATACCATCACGGGTAAAGGGCATATCACTTTCTGGTATTACCAGACCGACTGTTCCCTTTTGTCCTGCACGCGATGCCATTTTATCACCCAAATTCGGGATTCTTATTTCACGGACACGAACTTTTGCGATTCGCTTTCCTTCTTCACCATCAGTAATAAATGTTTTATCAACCGTACCTAATTGTCCTTTCTTTGGTGTTTTTGACATGTCTGAAACTATACCACTTTCACTGGTACTTCGAGATGTCATACCGATTAATACTGTTTTATCATTTATTTCAGTATTTTCATTAATAATACCGTGTTTATCTAATTTACTATAGTCATATCCGGGCTTTGTATTAATAATATCCATTTCTGCCTCGATATTTGTAAATGTTTTTTCGGTTGTTTCTTCTCCACCTTTACTTATTTCTTCATGTGTTTCATATGTTGTATAATATGTAGTTTGGAATAATCCACGTTTTAATGCACCTTCATTAATTAAAATCGCATCTTCCACATTATATCCAGTATAACACATAATAGCGACAATTGTATTTTCACCATATGGGTTCTCTTCTTTATTAATATAATCCAAATATCGTGATTTTACTAGAGGTATTTGTCCGGATGATAATACAACAGCGGTTTTATCCATTCTTACCTGAAAATTTGTATGATACATAGAACAAGCTTGTTTACTTTGTCCGCAAGAAAAAGAGTTACGAGTGCCTGGATTGTTTTCGGGAAAATTAATCATGTTTGACATTGTACCAAATATTAATGATTCGTGTATTTCTAGATGCGTATATTTATCTTTTTTACTAGATTCTAGTTCTTCATTATTTACAGCAATAAGTGCGTTTTCTGTTTCATTTGTATCGATATAGTCAATTATCGCTTTTTCTTGTAAGAAACGTTTCATACGTGCAGGATTCGTTTCACTATCAATACCTTCATATAATTCTGATAATTCATACATTTTATAATCATTGGGATTAAAATCAGTAACCGACTTTCTATTAAATCCAGAGACTAAATCATTCCAAGTATAATCACCCTCATCTAAATATTTTTTTACAACATCTTTGTCAAATGACATTTTATTAGTTTCAGGATCACGATAAAATATAGGTCTACATATACGACCACCATCTGTATAAATATAAACAGTATTGTCGGATATTTGAAATGTAACACTGGTATAAATAGGAAGCAATCCGTTCCGACGAAATAATCGGATTTTATCAACCGTTTCTTGTGGGGTTTCTACAACACCCGCCCATAATCCATTTATCATTACTTTTGTCATTCTAGATAATGCAAAAGGACTACATTCTTCGAGTAATTTCATTTCGACCTTTTCACGTAACCACGCGATTATAGGCTCACGAGAAAAACCTTGAGTTACATATGCGGTAATTGCCATATGTTTATGTATACCAATATTTCCACCATCTGGAGTATCAATAGGATCAAACATACCCCACTGAGTACTGTGTAAAACACGAGGGCCTATTAATTTAGCACTGGAATCAAGTGGTAGATTTGTCTTACGTAAATGACTCAATGCTGAATTATACGAAAGACGATTTAAATCCTGTACTACACCTATACGTTTTGTGTGTGTTTGGGATCCCCAATTTCCATTGAATGCTAGTCTAAAGCCTTCTTCTACAGTTTTTTCACTAAAAACACTTTTATAGTTTTGTTCGATCAATCCTTGTAAATTATCTTCATATAATGCTTTATTAAATGTTAATTTCGACTCAAATCCTAAATGAATTTGACGCAATTGAATATTATAATACTCACGAAATAATTCATACATTAATGTACCTACTAATTCAATTCGTTTATACTTAAAATTGTCGCGATCGGTTGGTTCAGCAGAACCGGTAAAAACATCTAATAAACGTTGGGTTATATATCCAAGGTAATATGCTTTATCTATGTAGTTAGATTCTCCTACATGAGGTAAGAAATAATCAGATAATATTTCTTGGGCGTGGGAAATAGTTTTTCCTTTGGTAAACGATGCTATATACTTCAACGCGGTTCGTTGTGTTAAAATACCACCAGAATCATGAACTGATGGAATGAATAAATCGATTAAATGCTCGTATTTTTCTATATCTAACAAACACATTGTTATGATTTGTTTATCAGATATTACACCTAACGCACGAAATACAATAAACAATGGAACGGGTTTTCTTACATTCGGAATATTTACCACTATGTTTTTAAAAGTAAATGATGGAGTTGGTGCCATTATTTTTACGGACAAGGTTCGTGTTGGTTTTGATACATTTTCAGAAACAGAACGTATTTCAGCAGAATATAAATACTTATCATCTCCAGATTTACGAATGTAAAGCATGTTATCACCAAATTTTTCTTGTGAAACTACGGTTTTTTCTTTACCACGTATAATAAAATATCCACCGTGGTCGTTGCGACATTCACCCATTGTATGACGTACATCTGCTGGCAATCCAGATAATACACAGAAATTTGATTGAACCATAATAGGAAATCTTCCTAATAAAACTTTCTCAATTGTCGTAGTTCTTACTTGCTTATTTGATTCTTTCATTGATTGTTCTGTTAATTCTCTAATCAAAGCAGTTTCATCAGTTGATATTTCTTGAGTAGTACGCTTTCCACGTCTTTTTGGTGCACCACCATGAATCAGGTTGTCTTCAATCTCTACATCAGGGTTAATATCGATATTTTGTTTTTTAAAATTAATGAAATCTTTTGATTCATTATAATCTCCACCAGTAAATAGTTCTTCTGGACCAACTAACATTGGCTCCTCACCTTCTTCTAAAATGTCTATGTATTCTATATCAATATCGTAATGTATAGTCATACCATATGTCATATTACGTAATCTAGCTTCATTTGGGAACATGTAATGTGAATTATTATCGTCATATATTACTGGTTTTCCAAAATATATTTTGTTACCTTCCTTACCACCAAAGTACATTATGCATTGGGAACGATAATCGTTTAATTTTTCATCAAACTTGGTTCTTATACGTAATGGGTTCTTCTCTTTGAAGATTTGAAAAATTCCATTTTTAAAAAAATCGTTGTATGATTCGGTATGGTGTCTTACTAAACTTTGCGGATTGTCTTGAAAATACTTGTCTATTAACTTCCATATTGTCGAATTATCCATAACGAGATGTATATAAAAAGAGGAATATATTTATACCCGTTTGTTCTAATATTTTTAGTAATAGTTTGACTTTATTTTCTTGGCATTATATATAATTATGGATAACTTCCTTCAATCTATTTTTGGTCCTTTAAGTAAGGATTACTGTCTTTACTTCTACTTTCTTTCCATGTTAGGATTCTTCCTTCTAGCCCTTCTTATAGTATCTTCTCTTATGATAGGTATCTCTAAGCGTAAAGGTATTGACTTCTATTTCCAGATGATAACTGTAGGTATAGGTTATGCAATCTTTTACTTCCAGAATCGTCTATTACATTCTATGTGCGTAGGAAGTGTATAAACAAAATATTTAGTGTATAATATACAAATGGATATTCTATATTATAGTAATTATTGCCCTCATTCTCAAAAAGTCTTACAAACTCTAGTAAAAGGTAATTTAAGTGATAAATTAAGCTTTATATGTATTGATAAACGTGAAATTGATAAAAGAACAAATCAAATCTATATTTTACTTGAAAATGGTGGAAAGGTTATTTTACCTCCTAATATACAAAGTGTTCCTGCGCTATTGTTAGTTAAGGATAACTTTCGTATCTTACATGGAGACGAAATTGTAAAGTTTTTTCATAATGATATAAAACAAAGATCAAATGAGGCGACTAATTTTAACGGCGAACCAGTATCATTTCACTTGACTCCATCTAGTGGTGGATCAAATATAGTATCCGAACAATATACTATGTATAATTTAACACCAGATGAACTGAGTGCAAAGGGGACTGGCGGTAATCGACAAATGTATAATTATGTTTCGGTTGAGAATAATCTTAATTTGATACCAACTCCAGATGACACATATAAACCTGATAAAGTATCGAATGGGGTCACTGTAGATTCAATTCAACAGAAACGAATGGATGATATTAATGAAATTATGCCAAATAAACAACCATTCGGACAACAAATTACTAACTAAAACGATATAAATACAATTTTATTTTATTTTATATAATTAATATGGCTGATAAATCAACCCTTAGTCGCGCTTTCAATACACATCTTCTCGAGTTTTTCGATGACATTAGTCGGATTTATCCTGAAAACCAAGATATAATCAAAGCTAAATCATCATTTGAAACCCTTAAAAAAGCGAATCCTTCATTTACCGTAAAAGCCTGGTATCAAAAGGTATATACTCCATACCAACAGATTATAGACGCAGGAGATATTTCTTTCTTTTTTGATAAGGATTATTCTCAAGATCTTCAATCTATGGCTAACTCAGGGGAGATTATGAAGATGATTGAAAAAATTCGCGAACCAGTTCGTGGGATGAATGATTCAAATAAAGAACATTGTATGCAATATATTCAAAACTTGAGTAAGATTTCAACTGCTTATTCAAGTATGTAATTACTCATTATCTATATAAAAAAAATAATAATTCAGACGGATTTAATCGGTTTAAATAGTCTTTTACAATTCTTCGAGTAATTTTCTCTTTATTTCCCTTCTGTAAAGAAGGGATGTAAATCTTAGTATGTAATAAATTCACATGATATCTATATTGTATTGGTATTAAATCTCCTTTTTTCAATACATATTTATTCATATAATGTTGATGTAATACAGATATTAGTTTTTCATATTCATAATGAATTTTATCGCGGAAAATTTTTGTTTTACGATATATTCGATTATATTCCCATAATTTATCTATACGTCGAAGACAAAAATATTCATATGCATAATATGGGTTTATTTTAGATATCACTTGTCTAGTTGTAATATCAGCATTTAATATTTTTGTAGTACAGCCATTATTTACATCAGTTAAAATGTATCCATCTATATCATCTATATAAGGCAAATCATCATAGTTGGTAATATCATATTTTCTAGGAAAATGAATTATACCTTCCATGCTACGTAAAAAACTCCAATTTTCATATTCTACGTGGGGGATATATTTTAACAAATTGTTTTCAATCTCATATACAGATATCAAGTAAAATCGGTCTATACTATCATTTTTCATATAATCATTCTTTAATATGAAGGTAAAATTATAGTTTGTTGGTAGATAATCTAATATTGGGGTATATTCATTTTCATTTATATGAAAAGCTTGCTTGAAACGGTCTATTATATTTGTTTTCAAATTGTCCGCTTGTGAAAATATATGCCATCGTTGACATCGTTCATCATACATTAAATTTATCATATCACCATTTATATATTCACTTATCACTATATTTGAAGTAACATTACTATAATACTGTTTAAAATTACTATATTCTAATGATTTTGGAGGGAAATATCCCAATAACCTTTGCTCTGGAAATGAATAAATAACCATTCGATATAATTTCGTTTCTTCATCATTATAACACAACATTTCTTTATCATAACTAAACGTATAATAATACAAATTGTCAATACATATTAACGTTTTATTTACATTTTTATTTAAAATATGTTGCATATCCAAATATAACCCGATTATGGGTTTTGTATTTTCCATTTCGTGTAATTTAGATATTGAATAGTTTTTATACTTATTCGTTATCGAAATAACTTTTATACATAATATAATTTAGATATATAGTATATATTTTAGTATTATATTATAATGGAAACATCTAATGAATATGATACGATGGAACCAGATACACCCCTTCGCAATGAAACAATCAATAACAATAGTCCTTCAATTCAATTAGAATTAGGCGATATTATTGAAATTATGGCACCAACAAATAATGATATTCACGAAATTACTGGACTAGTATCCTATATCGATCAACAAAAAATATCTCTAATAAATACTGCTACTGGAAAAACCCATATATTGAATATAACGGAGGAAGGATTATTAAGTGATGAATCCATTACTGAAATTAATCTACTTAATCGAAGTGATGAAAAAGGGTATGCAAGACAAAACAATTTATTACCGAAGACTTGGATTGATATTCATTTTGGAGGCGATATTCCAGCAGTTATAACTGGTGAAATTACAAATTTGGAAGAAGATATGATTGAAATCACTACATTTCCGGAAATTAATGCTATTTATTTGAATTTTGGATATAAGGGTTTACCTGAAAATATCCCTATTGATAGAATTGAAATACGCTCGAAACCGGATTCATTGAAAAACGTACCATCACTTGCTATTGTTCGACAAGAATTGGAAGAAGGAGACGAATTTATTCCAGAAAATTTTCAACAAGAAGATACAGCAAGTATGGAATTTACGGAAACAGGTGAGTCTATTATTCAATTTCCAGAAGATGGAAAGTTTGATGAAAATGTTCGTGAATCATTACATAATCTATATATCGATGCTAATTCGATTATTTTTGGTGAAAGTTTAGAAGCATTAGAACAGGTTGTCGAAATTCCAGAATCTGAACGACGTTTTAGCATAGAAGAACAAGTAAACGATATGGTTGACGAACTTCTCTCTACTATACCTAATAGCCAACGTACTCAACGTGTTATGAATAATATCTATTTATTAATTGATCGTTTTAAAGAACTCCGAAAAACGTTTTCCAAGTTTGATGATAACCAAAATGTATATGATGTAAAAGTAAATGAGTTTTATTATAAACCTCTTATCGATAAAATTCGAAATATTGATACTCAACTTAAATGGTTAGTTCCAGTGGTTTCCAATAAAAAACACATTTATAATGTTTCCAACGCAATTGAAACAGATGATGTAGTTATTACTGAAAATGAAAATGATTTAATTCAACTCGAACAATTACAACAAGATTATTTCCATAAAAAAGGTTCTGACAAGTCGCTTACTTATAATACTTTAAATATGCGCACTTCTTCTTTATTATCACCTTTCTCAAAACCAAATAATACTGATACTTATATTGAAACCCGAGAAGTTTTAACTAACATTGATGCAGTTGTAGATAATTTAGGAGAATTCAAATCAACAGTATTCGGTAATGAAAAATCACCATTATCAACTAAACAGTTTTTAATTCAACGTTATAATCTTGGATTATCTAATATTGAAAAAGTGGATTTAAAAGCTGGTAAAACTATTTATTTACGAAAACCTATGACAGAAAATGATAGTATTACGATTAAATCTATTCTTATGTTTCCTGACCCAGTGGTTCAATTCTCTAAAATAGACTTACCTACTACTAATATATTGCATAAATCAACACTACACGAAAAATACGTTTCTATCTTTAGATTATTAAACAAAAATAGTGAAATTATACCTCACGTTATCAATGATTTATCTAAAGAACTTGATTATGACAAGATGGAAAATGAAGACAAGGTTACGTTTTTATCTGGAATACACGAATTTATTATAGGAAACGAATTATCAAAAGAAACTTATAATAATGATAAATTCAAACAATTTTTAGAAGTTATTATACCAAAAACAGAATACTTCATTTCTCGTATACGAAAATACATTAAGAATAAGATTACAGTATTAGGTGTAATAGAACAATTAGAACCTTTTTCAATATACCCTCAAGACATTACGAAAGAACATTATAATCAAATTAAGACGATAATTAGAGAACGTATAAAGGAAATAAAAAACTACATTATCGATAACAGTAAGAAATTAAATTATATAAAAAATGCTACGTATAATACTACTCCATTTAGTAGTAATACAATTTTAGATTTAATATCTAGCAATACTAATTTTACAGAACAATTTTATCAGAATTATCGTAAGTTATCAAAAGATAATAAAAAAACACAACTCACTCCTCAGGAAATTCTATTACACATAAACGACTCTGATAATAGTAAGTTATATACAAACATTGTTACATCCATTCTTATATCGTTAATTACACCAGAAAATATGAGTAATATACTTAATAATCCCAATATTGATGAAATGACCGATAATGAAAGAATTAAAGCGTCTGATTGTTCTAAACGATTTTTGACAAAAAAATATACATCTATCAAGGAACTTCAAAATGATAATAATAATGAAGAAGTATATTACGACCCCGATTTTGATGATACTCCTTATCATATTTTGAAAAAATATAAAGAAGAGGAAAAGAAAATGCTGCCCGAACTATTCCGAGAATTTTTAATAGAAAGCCTTATCCATAAACACGACGCTATTGAAGATACCGCAAAAGACCTTGCAATAACTATTATTGCTGGTAAAAAATTAGTTTCCGATGGAGAATATGCTATATTAGAAATCAAACCTACATTAGAAGACGGAAGAAGTATAGAAGCATTATCTGATAAAGAAAAAGAATCAGTTGAGATAGAACAAGATGTTCGTAAAAAGATAACCTATTATAGACGAGTTAAAGATAACTGGGTTAGCGATACATCTATTGAAGATGAGGCATTTATGGATACAAATACGTTATTTTGTAATATCAGTCGAGAATGCTATAAAAATATAAATAATGGTGTTTGTGAAACTACCGACCTAACTAAAGACCGATTGAAGAAAGAGACTAGGGACAAATTACTCAATGAATTTGATAAACGTTATGAAATATCGGTCGAAGAACTTGAAAAGAAACTCGAAGATAATATTGCTTATCATTTAAATATGCTTAATAAGTCTCGTATATTAAAGGATATTCAGTTATATAAAGCCAATAATCTCGCATATACAATTGGTTCTTTAGCTAGTAAAAATGATATCCTAATGTCACCTCATTTACAATTACGCGATTTAATCCTCGGTCAAGACAATTTTACAAAGAAACAACAAGATATCATTACTTTTGTTCGGACTTATTGTCGCTCTCCAATGGTTAATGAATTAAACGAACATCACGCTTGGTTATATTGTAAAGATACGAATACCAAATTATTACCAAATTCATTATCTGAACTTGCTGAAACATTCATAAATGGAAGTGATTATAATAAAAAATTGGAAGAATTATGTCATTCGAACGGTGTGTTAAGCGATGATGGGGATTCTATTGTTGACAAATATAGTGGATATATTCTTCGTAAAATCGACTTCAGTAGTGAAGAAGGATTTGATGAAAGTGGTTTTCGTCTTACGTCTAGAGACATTATGGAAAAAGACTTGGGATCTGTTGTTTTAGAATCACTTGGTAAAAAGAAACATCGCGTATTCGAAACTAAATTATCTGAAACCATTTATAATGTGTTCGCTACTATCGCTTCTAATATTGATATTAATGTTGATGACATTGAAGAATTTGTTATGAGAACTTCTTCCGAAATGGTCGAGAAAAATATTATGAAAGAGGAACCTTATAATCGTAAGTCTAAAAAAATGGAAAAAGAAAAAGGGAAGTCATTAGGTCCATATGATAAATATTATAATGAAACGCTTATTACTATCATTTCGTCAGTATTCATTGTTGCTATCCAAACTTCCATACCTGGATTTAAACCTAAGAAAACATTTCCAGGATGTGTTCGTTCATTCAGTGGATTTCCTATGGGAGGTATTGAGGATATTACCGGTATAAAGTACATCGCTTGTGTTTTACATAAAATCAAAAGTCAAGTGTCTCCTTGGGATGCTATCAAAAAATACAAACAAGACAATTTAACCAATCGTATTAAAAGTATGATCGAACTTCATATTTTAAAGCGTAATGACATTTCTGATATGTATGTGAAAAAACGCGAATACATTTTATTAAATCCGGATATATCTCTTCCTGACGAACATAACATAGACAAATGGAAGCATTTTATGCCTCCTGTAGTCAAGTTCTCTATTGTTAAATCTCTCAGAAATGTTAGTAACGAATTTAAAAAGGATTTCATAGAATTATTAAGATTTGGAAAACCAGAACAATATAAGTCCATTTCTGTATTGAAAAGCCGAATAACTCAGTATGGATATGGGATTATTGAATACATTAATCATATTGTAAGAACCAAAGACCAACTTCTCAAGACTTCATCTCAGCTACCTTTTTTGGAAAATGCTTGTTGCAATGAAACTAATTTTACTAATCCTATCGCATATTTTAATGAGGAGGACGAGAACATTAATGTTAGTATTAAAACTGTTAATCAATTAGCAGCAATTGTAAAAGATTTAAATATATTAACAAAGGCACCTTCATTATACCATGAACCATTTACCGGAATTCGATATCCAGTTGTTTCTAGTGGTGATATGGAAGAATTAATATATTCTACAGTTATTCATTATTGTAATTTTGATAGAAATTTACCAGTTCCTGAAAAATATAAAACTGTATGTAGTGAACGCCCAGTAGATTATGATTCTTCTTGGAGTATGGTAGATAAAATAGAATTTTTAAAGCGAAATGGAAAGAAGTATACTGAAAGTGATTTACATAAATTAATGAAATTGGTATATGAAAATAATCTGATTCATATCGATACCCCTGAAAAATATAATCCAGTCTCCGCTATGAAGGAAATGATTCATAGTTTGGAAATGACCGATTCTACTGTTATTGAAGCACCATTACGTAAGCACTTACTCAAAGTTCTTAATAAATATAATCCAAAACAAATGACTAATGAAAAATGCGACGAACTAAAAACTTTAAATAAATATCTAACAACAACGAATTCAAGATTACATAAAGAAATTATTTCATTTCTAGATAAACATGGTAATTTAAGTAATTCTGAGATTAACAAATTAGACGCGTTTTTGATTAATATTACAAATTGGTCTATTGGTAAAAATAATAAGTATTCTGACTCTGGATTATATACAATTCTTCAATTTATTAAAAACGCTTCATTTTCGATTAGTAGAACATATCCATCAGCATTGTTAAGTACAAAACCATTTTACTATAAAGTCCCAAAACATTGGGGGATTAGCGAACAACACGCTATAGATGTCTCTAATTTTATTAGCAACTACTACGAAAAACTCCATCAATTTAAGTCGGATAAAATAATCACACGATTATTACTTGATATTGGAAAACAATTATCTACAATTACTATGTTTATGGACCATATACCAGTTCAAACTGACATTGTTAAAGAAATAGAAGAAACATCTCAAAGTTTTCATTGTATTTTTGATAAATCTACTGTATTCAAATTATATTCATATTGCTTCTATTCTATCATTTACGAGTATATTGTCCTTTCGAATGATTCAAATTTATTAAGTGCTGACATTCAAACATCAAAAATGGAAAGACGTGATGAAATAATAAATGATATGAATGAATCAAATCAACTTTATACAGAAGAAACTGATATTGAGGAAAATATGATAGAAACCCAAAATAATTTGGAAGAAATTCAAATTGTTACTGGTAATTTACTTGAATTAAAAGAAAAAGTAGCATCATTATTGGTAACTATGCTAGATATAGAACAAGAAAATAAGAAATCAATTGATGTATCATACGATAAAATTATGAAACAAGTAAATAGGTCTAAGGATAAGGAAAAACAAGGTTTCATCTCTTACTTAGGTAATATGAGTATTGAAGAACGTAAAATAGAAGATATGTTTAAAAAACATAAGTTAGAACGATGGAATATAGGTCAACAAAAAGGTATCTTTCAATACGACCAATCTACATATGACCGTGAACGTAGTGAAAATATCACACAACTATACACCGATCAACCTGATATTTCAGAAGAACCGAATATGGAAGCTTTAGATGTATATGATCTTGAACGTATAGAAGAATATGAACCAGGAGATAATTATAATCGCGATACTTACGACTTCCAAGAACTAGGAGAAAATTATATGGACGGTGATTTTTATCCCGAAGATAGAGATGAAGATGATTTTCCAGAAGATTAAAATTACTTCCACGTAAATTTTTTATATTGATATTTTAAATCACAAATATCAATATGTTAAAAGGGTTTGTACGATATCATAAACTCAGTGTATCTATTATCATTTTTCTTATATTGTTCTCTATTATTCATCTTATCAAACCGACTATGTTATATAACGATGATGGGTCATTTAGACAATTCGGAGTTGGATATAGACATAAAACAGTTATCCCTATTTGGGGGGTTTCTATGGTTATTGCTATCTTTTCTTATTTAGCAGTTATGTATTATTTAGCGTATATGTAGCCAAATTTTCATCCATTTTTATTGTATAGAAAATAATAATGGACGACGCAACCTTAATTGAACCTTCCGTTAAAAATTACCTATTTAATACATTACAAAAATGCCATTCGAATAGGGTAAATGTCTATTTTTACGCATTAAATATCGGAGTTCTCTTTGTTTTTGCTATTGTAGTTGGCTTTACTTTATATTATTGTTATACTCAAAAACCGAATGAATATGAAAAACATCAACAACTTATAAAAGACCAAGAATACGTTATGTCAAAAATAAGATACTACCAACACCAGAATAAAAGTGATGAAGAAACCAAATTTTCTAGTATTTCTAATTTACCATTCACATCCGGATAATATGAATTTTTATTATATCGCAATAATATAAATTAAAATGAATATTATCGATCAACAACGAGAACAAGTTATTCGTGAAAATAATACAGCTCAAAAGCAATTATTGGATATTTTAGAGAACTATTCAAGACAGGCAACCACATTACATATACAACAACCTTTATATGGCGACCTTGATTTATTACCATTAAAAGAACTCGGTTTCGGATTAATAAACAATATTCAGTTTTCAAATGGAAGTATTACTAGTATTCAGAATGTACCAAAAGGTATTATTTCGCTTATTTGTCCTGAAAATCTGCTGAAAACTATTGAAAATCTACCTAGTTCTCTGAATCATATAAATCTTTCGGGAAATGTATTGAATTCTATCAATGTATCCAATTTAAAGAATCTTCAAACTCTATATCTATCTAATAACAAACTAACTAATCTTGAGAACCTACCATCTAGTTTGGTAGAATTAAAATGCGATTCTAACTTGCTACAACAATTAGATTTACAAGATTTAGTTAATCTTAAACATCTCAATATATCCAACAATAAAATTACACTTGTTGAGAACATGTCAGAAAAAATAGAACTTATTATGGAAAATAACCCAGGTATTACATTCCGTAATTCGGATATATCACAAGTTGGAGGTGATGATAATGATATTAATGAAACTAATACCAATTATACTGATGCGTTAAACGAATACTTTCGTATGAAAGATGAGTATGAGAAAAAAATACATACTAAGAAAAAGATGATATATGAAAAAGAACCTAATAAGAAAATGGCAAAACAGTTAATGAGACAATATAATCCCAAATGTGTCAAATGTAGTCGTCCGGTTGGCACTATTTTCAAAAAAGATGAAAATAATACATATAAAGCAATATGTGGGGATACTCGAAATCCGTGTAACCTAAATATAGAAATATTTACAGGTACATTATTAAATTTTCAGACGATTTTTGATATAACAAAGGAAGATTTGGATGATGTACGAGATATCGTTATTAGACAAAAATTAGATACTTTATTTGATTATGTTAGTGAAGAAGAAGCAACTAAATTATTTAAAACACAAACCGAGGTTTATATAGACGCGGAAACTTCACATAAAGGTTATCTTGAAAAATATAATGAAATGCATAATAATCTTATTAAAAAACAACAAATACAAGATAAATTAAAAGCTTTGTTCTCTCTTGTCGAAAAAAATAAGGAACTAATAGATGAATATAAAAAAACACATAATAGAGAATTTTTAAAAACTGCGGTTGATCTACAACGTACAGATATTAAATCTACTATAGATTCATTAAGGTCTTTAAAACATGGTATTATGGAAATCAATTCAGTTGATACAAAGAAAACATTTCCAATAAATACACTTTTTCAGAACCCGAATTCTTTATCTAATATAGGCTATTCTACTGGAGAACCTAGTCGCGTTATTAGTTTTACTATTTAATTTTTTCATATGATACTTATGATCTCATATGAAAAGTGGAATTTAGCAATCATTGTAATTGGATACACCATCCCATACTACGCTGTATTGCTTCGCCCATTCTTGTTTACCACAAACCATTTGTCCGGAGAAATCAATTGTATTTTTATCGGTATCTACACCTTCTGTATTGGTGGAATCTAGTTCAAGTATTCCATCATTATATATAGTCCCTGTATTTCGTGCATTACTGTCAGGTATCATACACGCCCCATCTTCACTTATTTTCCAATAATCAGGACACGTAGTACTTTGTCCTGGATATGCTTGAGTACCTTCACCGTAAGACATTAATATACCAACGTATGTAAGTACTATTATTAATGAAATGATTGCTATTGATAAAACTATTGTATAAAAGTTATCCATGCTATATACTATTTCTATACATTTTGTTCTCGCTTCACTAAATATATTTAGTGACTTAGTTCTCAATACCGTTTATTTTATCAGTGAAAATATATAGCAATTATATAATAAAATGAATTATAACCTAGCCCCCGATAGTATTGAAAAAGTTCACAAAATTATAGATACTGAGAGATATAATGGTCGTATAAATATTGCCGAACCTCCATCACCTGATGCTGTTTTTAAAATGCAGGAAAAAATAGCAGTTAAAAATAAATCCACCGAATACAGAGAAGCTCTTGGTGGAACGTGGGAATCAAATGTTCTCGCACAAGTTTATTTTTCTGCCGGAAACGTTCAAATTATCCAAAACGCACTAAGAGCTGGTGTATATAAAGCGTCTCATAATAAATTTGTTATCGCACCTCAAAACATAGACACTCTTAAAATTATTATGAGAAGCACTTACCTACAACACGCCGAACATCGCGAAGATGATATTACCGGACAAGTTGAACGTTTAAATAAATTAGTTCTCGATTATGCTATACCATCTGTTTATAATTCTACAGTTAGTTATATGAAATATTGCCAAGATCAAAGTACTTTGGTCGTTCCTCTTGAATTGCCACGTAATCACGATCGCGATTACAAGCAATTAGAACAAAAGAATTTTATGTAAATCTATAACACGTAATAGTTATTTGTATTACGCGTTATTCTATCATAACCTTATTGATTACCGTTTCTTTCAAAATATTATTGATGATTTTGTTCTCAAACTTCTTATC
>TARA_B110000285_G_scaffold156214_1_pt1 | contig 27403 bp, 20 predicted proteins | sample TARA_B110000285 | Tara Oceans TARA_B110000285 (sample SAMEA4397756) | marine metagenome | biome: Polar Biome; feature: [SRF] surface water layer (ENVO:00010504); material: water (ENVO:00002006), including particulate matter (ENVO:01000060) such as... | depth 5 m
AGCGCTAAAGAATGAGGGTGATTCTGTTGTTCAAGGTGAAGTCATCGCACTAAGTGGAAACACAGGAAAAACTACAGGACCTCATCTTCATTTTCAGGTTATTCAAGCATTAACAGAATGTGAGGATACAGACCCTCGTGAAAATTATACTTGGTATTCTTGTAACTCGATACCGCTCACTTTTAAAAATACTTCCGAACATTGTTTTGGATTGTTAGATTCAAATTTTATGTCAGATGGCTATACAGCAGATTCATACTAATTTACAGCAATTTTGATTTCAAACCCCTTGGTTAATTCTAAAGGTTTTTTTTGATACTTTAGCCATATAAAAAATTTATTTACTTCCCTTTTATTTTTAGCTATGGTTAGTTCTTGTACAAAAGAGGAACCTTTACCCGAAGCCTTTCCCGCAATTTATGCACCTGTTTGTGGACCTGATGGAAAGGAATATGTTAGTGAATGCTATGCAAGATCAGCGGGAATTACTGAATTAACAGGTTGTGGACATAGTGCGGCCTATGCTTATGACTTTGGCATTCCAAATGGAGAATCTTCCGTGACTAGAAGCGGGAATGAGATCCTTGTGAAGTTTAGTTTTTAAAGGATCATCCTTTTGATTTACTAGTAATTGTTTCTGGTAAGACTCTAAATCCCATGTTGTAAAGTGTAAAACCAAAAATATCAGCATACTGTTCGATAGTTTTTGAAACGGGTGTTCCAGCTCCATGTCCCGCATTGTTTTCAATCCTTATAAGTACAGGGGTATCTCCTTGTTGTTTGTCTTGTAACTCCGCAGCAAATTTAAAAGAATGCGCAGGGACCACTCGGTCATCGTGATCACTTGTGGTTATTAAAGTAGCAGGATATCGCGTCCCTTCTTTTACATTATGCACTGGAGAGTAGCCTTTTAAATAATCAAACATTTCTTTCGAATCTTCTGATGTACCATAGTCATAGGACCAGCCTGCACCGGCAGTAAATTTATGATAACGGAGCATGTCTAAAACGCCCACAGCAGGTAAGGCTACTTTTATTAATTCAGGGCGCTGTGTCATGGTAGCTCCAACCAAAAGTCCTCCATTTGATCCGCCCCGAATGGCAAGAAATTCAGGATTCGTTATGTTTTCTGCAATCAAATATTCAGCTGCTGCAATAAAATCATCAAATACATTTTGTTTTTTTTGCTGAGTTCCTGCATTATGCCAGTCTTTACCATATTCTCCACCTCCCCTTAAATTAGGAACGGCATATACACCTCCCTGTTCCATCCAAATTGCATTTGTGATACTAAAAGAAGGCTGGAGGCTAATGTTAAAACCACCATACCCATAAAGTAGGGTTGGGTTCTTTCCATTATATTCTATCCCTTTTTTATGAGTAATAATCATGGGTATTTTAGTGCCATCTTCAGAGCTGTAAAATACTTGTGTAGAGATATAATCATCTGGATTAAAATCAATCTCAGGAGTCCAATATTTTTTAGAGATTTGAGTTTTGGGTTCATAAGAATAAATAATGCCTGGTGAATGATAGTTGGCAAAGCTGTAATAAAGTAAATCAGCTTCTTTTTTACCATTAAAACCACCAGCGGTTCCAATACCTGGGAGTTTCACTTCTCCTAAATTATTGCCCTTCAGATCATATTGAACTACTTTGGTAATGGCATCTACCATATAGCGTGCGAAAAAGAAACCACTTCCGCTACTTGGCGATAAAACATGATTTGTTTCTGGAATAAAATCTTTCCAATATTTTTCTTGTGGTCGTTTTGCAGAAGTTGTAACTACTTTTTGATTTGGTGCATTTTTATTAGTTACCACATAAAACAAATCTCCTACGGCATCCAACAAATAGCTATCGGTGCTATAATCTTCATCCATTGGAATTAAAGGACTGTTTAATGGTTGACTTAAATCTTTTAAAAAAGTGACATTACCCGAAGTGGTCTTCGAACCTGACACAACTAAATACCTTCCATCTTCAGTAACGGAAGCACCAACATACCTATGTTTTTGTTCTGGGGTACCTCCAAAAATAAGTACATCTTCTACTTGTGAGGTCCCTAGTTTATGATAATATAATTTATGTTGATCAGTCATTTCAGAAAGCTCACTTCCCTCAGGCTTATCATAGCTCGAGTAGAAAAATCCTTCTTCCAACTTCCATTGAATCCCACTAAACTTTACATCCACAATCGTGTCTTCAACAATGGTATTTTGCAACGCATCTAACACAATTATTTTCCGCCAATCACTGCCACCTTCACTTAAAGAATAAGCTGCTAATTTTCCAGAGGTAGAAAAACTGAGTCCTGCCAAAGAAGTGGTTCCATCTTTAGCAAAAGTGTTGGGGTCTAAAAAGACTTCAACTGCTTCTCCTTTTTTTTGGCGGTAGATTACATATTGGTTTTGTAGACCATCGTTCTTATAAAAATAAGTATAGTCACCTTCTTTAAAGGGAGCCGATAGTTTTTCATAATTCCATAGCTGTTCCAGTCTATTTTTTAGTTGATCTCTAAAGGGAATACCTTCTAAGTAAGAAAAGGTAACCTCATTTTGTTGTCCCACCCAATTTTTAGTTTCCTCAGTATTATCATCTTCTAACCAGCGATAATTATCAAGCACTTCTGTTTCAAAATAGGTATCTACTACCGGAATTTTTTGAGTAGTGGGGTAGTTCATTTTTTTTGAATTTTGTTGGCAAGAGGCCAAGGCTAAAAAGAATACTAATACTAGGGAAGGTTTCATGAAAAGTTTTTTAAAATTTTAATGTACTTCTTTATTAATAAAAAAACTCTTCTAAACGGTCGTTCAAAGACCGGAAGAAAGGCTTGTTTATTGGATTAGAAATTTACATTATTTGTAAAAGCTTACGGTTCCTGTATTGATGTCATACATACCGCCAATAATTTTAATTTCTCTTTTTTGTTCCATTTCATAAAGAACCTCACTGTTAGCACGAATGTTATCTAGGGTCATGAGCACATTTTTTTTGGCAACTTCATTGACAAAATCAATATTTACTGAATTTCTTAAACCTTCTTCTTTAGGTTCAACAACCGCAGCAACGGCTGGCTCAATTTTTTTAATCAAGGCAGTAAGGTTTCCAAGACGGGCATGATCACAGGCTCCTTTTACGGCCCCACAAGCAGTATGTCCCAGAACTACTACTAGTTTTGTGCCTGCAAGTTTGCAGGCAAATTCCATGCTTCCCAAAATGTCTTCATTCACAAAGTTTCCCGCAATACGAATGCTAAAAATATCACCAATTCCTTGGTCAAAAATTAGTTCTGAAGAGACTCTTGAGTCAATACAACTGAGTATGGTTGAATGTGGGAATTGTCCTTTACTGGTTTCACCCACTTGTTGCATAAGATCTCTTTCTATCCCCTTTTTTTGAATAAAACGGTGGTTCCCATTTTTTAGTTCTTGTAAAGAAGAATCGGGCGTCATTTGTGCTTGTGTTTTTTTTGTATGTGCTTTCATGTGCATTAGTTTATGTATAATAAAATATATTTTTGTTTAACTTTTCAATTAGTTTGAAAAGAAGAAGCAGGGAGGCCTTCTTTATTAAAAAGAGTAGCTTCAAAATAATTTGACCATCCATAACGAATGGTTTTAGGAGTTTTTACTTTTGAACTACTAACACGAACTTTGTTGCCAATTATTTTTGCTTTTCCGGGCATAAATTTACCATTATCACCAGCAATTTCAAAGCCAATTAATTGATTTTTGGTAATTAATCCACTACCTATATAGTCAAATTCAATTTCAATAAAGTTAGAATGAAGAGTATGGTTTTTGTATAAAGGTCCAGAAGGTATAATGTCTTTCCCCCCATAATCATTATGTAATGCTAAACGTGCCAAACGCAATCCAACATCTAATTTATTAGCAGGATGAATATCATGTTCCTCTCCAATGTCTAGGGTTATTGCCATTCCAGTTTTTGGAGTATTCAAACTTTTCCTTTGGGCATCCCTTAGAGCATATGAGTGTTGGGAATCAGAGTATATATACGGAGTAATTTGTACAAAATAAAATGGGAATTCATATCCCCATTTAGAACGCCAATCCCTTATCATCTCACTAAACAATTCTTGATAATCTTGGAAGTTATTTACATTTGATTCCCCTTGATACCAAAGCGCCCCTCTAATACCATATGGCATTATAGGAGTTAACATTTTTTCAAATAAAACACTATAACCGTTGGGGTCATTAAGATTTAAACCTATTTTTAAATTTGCCTTTAAGGCTTCTTCTTCAGAGATGAGTTCACTGGTGGATAAATTGTGAAGTTGAAGCGATGGATAAAGGTAAAATGCATGATGTTTTTGTTTCCAAATGCCTTGGTCCAAACGTTGTTTTTCATTATCACTGTTTAAAAAAATACTTCCTTTAAAGCCTCCTTCTCCTCCTGTATCAACAACTCGAATAGCCATTACATTCCCTTCTTTTTTTAAAATACGACTTGGAATAGAATAGATTTTATCAGTACAACAAGCCAAAGTATTACCAATAAGGACTCCATTTACATAGGTATAATCAATGTCGTCAATCCCTCGATTAAAAGAGATGGTAAAAGCCCCAAGAGAATCAATAACATCAAATTTTTTACGATACCAAACTACCCCATTTTCAGCCGTGGTACCGCGTTTATAGAATTTCTCAAAAGTGATCGGGAATTCAACATCTGCATTTTTTGATGGATTTTCCACTTGAAAACTATCCCAATTGGAATCGTCATAGTTTGGAGCAGAAAAAGCAAGATCGTCTAGTTCAAGTGCATTCCATAATTTTATAAAATCATCTCCCTCAGGAAAAGGATAATTCTTTGCCTTAAGGTAGCTGGCATTTGCAGCAAGAATCTTAATATTTTCTTTTTGTTGTTTTTTAATCTGACTATCAAAACCTCCAGCATCTATTATTTTTTTTATTTCTTCACGAGTTGGTTCAAGGGAAGCAAGTTTCTCAGTACTCATCCAAGCTTCTACTCTTGTTCCTCCCCAAGAAGAATTTAAGACACCTATTGGGATATTAAGATTATTATTAAGCTCACGTGCAAAAAAATAGCCTACGGCGCTAAACTGCTTTACGTTTTCGGGAGTTGCTACTTTCCATATGGCATGATTAATTGCACTGCCTCCTAGATTTTTTGGCACAGAAAACATACGAATATTAGGATAATTGGCTGCATCGATTTCAGCAGCTTGATTATCGATTCGATTTTGCATTTGCCACTCCATATTAGATTGACCAGAGGTTAACCACACCTCTCCAATCATTACATCTTCAAAACTTATTTCTTTATTTAATGCATGTATTTTTAGTTCATACGGCCCACCATATTTAGGGGTTTGAATAATAGTTTTCCAAAGCCCGTTACTAGTAACCTTAACCCTTGTGTTAGCACCCCAGCTTGCATCCAGATTAATTAAAGTTCCTGGTGTACCAGTCCCCCAAATAGGGACTTCCATTTGCTGTTGTAAAACCATATGACTTGAAAATACAGGTGCAACATTAAATGTAGCAGATTCCGTTTCACAACCCTGGTTTAGTAATATGATGTATAAAAAGCTTAATGTTTTAATTATGTTTTTCATCAATTATAATAAATTAAATTACGGTTGCTATAAGATATTCTGCTATTTGAACGGTATTGGTGGCAGCACCTTTTCTAAGGTTATCTGCAACAATCCAAAGATTAATAGCATTCGGATGCGAGGTGTCTTGGCGAATTCTCCCTACAAAAACTGCATCTTTTCCTTGTGCATAAATGGGCATTGGGTAAGTGTTTGTGTCTGGATTATCTTGAACAACAACACCCGAAGTGCCATTAAGTAAGCTTCTAATATCACCTACTTTAAAAGGATTTTCAAATTCAATATTTACAGATTCACTGTGTCCACCAACAACCGGAATACGAATAGCAGTTGCTGTTATTGCCAGGGTATCATCCCCTAGAATTTTATGTGTTTCGTGCACTAATTTCATCTCCTCTTTGGTGTAGTCATTCTCTAAAAAGACATCACAATGGGGGAGCGCATTTTTATGAATAGGATACGGATAGGCCATTTCTCCTTTTATTCCTTGTGCCTCATTGTTTAGTTGCTCAACAGCTTTTACACCAGTTCCAGTGATGGATTGGTAGGTAGAAATGATAAGGCGTTTTATTTTATAGGCTTTGTGTAAAGGAGCCAATACCATAACCATTTGAATGGTAGAACAGTTTGGGTTGGCAATAATTTTATCGTCAGCTGTAAGTTGATTTCCATTAATTTCAGGGATGATTAATTTTTTAGAAACATCCATTCGCCATGCAGAAGAATTATCAATTACTGTCGTTCCTGCATCAGCAAATTTTGGCGCCCATTCCAAAGACGTTTCTCCTCCCGCAGAAAATAATACAATATCAGGTCTGGCATCAACTGCGTCTTGCATGCCAATGACTGTATGTGTTTTCCCCTCAAAGATCATTTCTTTTCCAACCGATCTTTCTGAGGCAACCAATATTAATTCTGATATAGGAAGTTTGCGTTCTGCCAAAACTTCTAATATTACATTTCCAACCATTCCGGTGGCTCCAACCAATGCTAATTTCATTGTCTTTTAGTTTGTATCAAAAATAGAATTAAAAAATATAGTGACCATAACTCCCAATAGATTTAAATAAAAATAACAATTTGTTATAAATACAACAATTCCTAACTATTTATTCTTTTACAACCCTTTTTATTCTGGGTCCTAATCCCGAAAGCACCTCATAACTAATAGACTGCCCTTGTTTGGAAAAGACAGCTGCAGTATTGTGGGTGGTTCCAAAAAATTCGACATTATCTAGTTCTTTACATTTTATCTTTGTGACATCTACCATAAGCATGTCCATGCAAACATTTCCAACAATGAAGGCTTGTTCACCATTAATTAAAACACTGCCCTTATGGTGCCCAAAGTGCCGTCCGATTCCATCTGCATGGCCAAGGGGGAGGGTCGCAATTTTTGAATCTACAGGAGCTTTCCACCCATGGTCATATCCTACGAAAGAACCTTTTTTAACATTATGAATTTGACTAATACTACTTTCTAAAACAGCAATGGGTTTTAAAAGGGCATCCCACTTTGGATGGTTTGCAAAACCATGAAGTGCAATTCCACAGCGCACCATATCATATTGCAGCTCAGGATAATTGAACACACCAGAACTGTTTAGTAAATGAAATTTAGGTGGCAGTGTTTTATTCTTTGAATGCACCTTTTTTATTTTTTCGAAAAGCATAATTTGCTGATCACATAATTTTGAGGGACGCTGGTCTTCTGAAGCTGCTAAATGAGAATACACACTTTTCAAATTAAAATAATCACTAGTTGTTTGTGCCATTACCCAATTGGTGTCTTCAGGAGAAAACCCTATGCGTTGCAAGCCTGTATTGTATTTTATATGAATAGGGTATTGTGAGTTATTTCTCGTTTTTAAAAGGACTTTAAACGCTAATAAAAGTGAACGACTATACAAGCAGGGTTCAAGCGCTTCTTCAAGAAGTATTTTTAAGGAACCTACCTGTGGATAAAATACCATAATTGGAATTTTGATACCATAATTCCGTAACATCTTCCCTTCTTCTGCATACGCTACGGCTAAATAATCAACACCTAATGCTTCAAGTCTTTTTGCAACTGCTTTAGAAGCACTTCCATAGGCGTCTGCTTTTACAACAGCGACAACTTCTGTTGATGGATTCAGTTGTTTTTGAATCTGAGCATAATTATAATTAAGATTGGAAAGTTGAAGGCTAAGTGTGTTCAATGAGTTGAGTTACTTTGGAGAATTGTTATCTTTCTTTTTTTGTTGGGCTTTTTGTGCTTTATTAAAGGCAGCTCTAGAGAGGGGTTCATAGCTTTCTTTTTCACCCAAGAGTACTATAGTATTATTTTCAGAAGTTCTAAAACTATTATGCGCCAACTTCCCTGTACGGGTACAAATGGCATGTACTTTAGTAACATACTCTGCAGTAGCCATTAATGCTGGCATAGGACCAAAAGGATTTCCTTGAAAATCCATATCTAAGCCTGCTACAATTACCCGTACCCCCCTATTAGCAAGGTCATTACATACTTTTATAATTTCATCATCAAAAAATTGAGCCTCATCAATGCCAACAACATCACAACCATCAGCTAAAATGGGAATGTTTGCTGCAGCAGGAACAGGTGTAGAGGGAATTTGATTTCTATCATGTGAGGTAACTAATTCATCACCATAGCGTAAGTCAATAGCTGGTTTAAAAATCTCAATTTTCTGTTTAGCAAATTGAGCTCGTTTAAGACGGCGAATAAGTTCTTCTGTTTTTCCAGAAAACATTGAGCCACAGATCACCTCAATCCATCCAAATTGTTCGTTTGACTTTACGGTATTTTCTAAAAACATTTTGTAATTTTCAACTTGAAAAATAGATTTTTAAACCCTATTTCAACAAAGGTATTAAAATCTAACGTGTTGTAGGGCGAAAAATCATGACAGAACAAATAAAAAATGCATTAGTTAAATGGGCCGAAAGGGTTCTGGAAAGCCATGAAAAGTGGGATGCATCAGAAACACATGAAGCCCTTCAAAAGCTCTATGAAATTTCCATTTATCATAAAATGACAGAAGGGAATGATCTAATAAAGTCACAGGCCTGGGCGCAACAAGAAATCCAGCTTAAATCGGTCATAGATTCTTTGAGTGGTGTTAGTGCTTCTCATGCTAAAAATGTAGAGGAAAAAAACCTTGAAGCACCCTCTGTGATGGACACCATAAAAGAAATGGTAACTGAAATGCCAGAGAAAGAGAGTTATGAAAAATTATTTGATACCGTTTCAGACCCCCCCACATTTGTAGTTAAAGATGAAAATACAGTCCCTCAATCCGTTTCTGAAACGTTAGAAGAAGAGCGTGAAAATATTAACGACCTCTTTTCCAAGACCATAAGTATTGACTTAAATGACCGTCTTTCTTTTATAAAGCATTTATTTGATGACGACAACACATCGTATGAACGAGTACTTTCTCAGGTAGTAACCTATCAAAGCTGGGAAGAGGTAACTAGGTTTCTCAACCAAATGGTGAAACCTGAATACAACAACTGGAAGGATAAACAAGTGATGGAAGAGCGTTTTTTAACTATTTTACAAAATAATTTTACTGCATAATTATATAGCAGCAGTTTAATCCTTAAAATTATATACAAGTGATCTATTTGATCCCCACACCTATTGGTAATTTAGAAGACATGACCTTGCGAGCCATTCGTCTGCTCAAAGAGGTTGATTTGATTTTAGCTGAAGACACCCGGGTTAGTTTAAAATTAATGAAGCACTTTGAAATTGACACCCCCCTTCAAAGTTTTCACATGCACAATGAACACAAAAAAGTAGAAGCTATAGTGCGCCAGCTAAATGCAGGAAAAACAGTGGCACTAATTTCTGACGCGGGCACCCCTGGAATTTCTGATCCAGGTTTTTTATTGGTCCGTGAAGCCCTTAAAGAAGGAGTAGAGGTTCAATGTTTGCCAGGACCTACAGCCTTAATTCCTGCTTTAGTACAAAGTGGAATTCCGTGTGAACGTTTTGTTTTTGAAGGTTTTTTGCCACCTAAAAAAGGACGCCAAACACGCCTTGAACAAATGGCAATAGAAACCCGTACGCAGGTTTTTTATGAGTCGCCACACAAATTACTTAAAACACTAGAACAACTGGTTAACTTCTTTGGAGCTGATCGATCTATTGCTGTTGTTCGAGAGATCTCTAAATTATACGAAAGTACCTTCAGAGGAACCACCCAGGAAGGGCTTCTTTTTTTTGAAGCGCACCCACCTAAAGGTGAATTTGTTATTGTAGTTGAAGGCGCAAAAAAACAATAATGCGTTGGAAATCAATACCTTTAGCCTCAGAAGAATCAATTAACCCTCTAGCCCAGAGGCTATCAGTACCTATAGTAATTGCAAAACTTCTTATCCAAAGAAGCATCACTTCTTTTGAACAGGCAAAGACTTTTTTTAGACCCCAATGGGCACAATTGCACGACCCTTTTTTAATGCAAGACATGCATGCTGCGGTACAGCGGATTGTTACGGCTATGGAGCAGAAAGAAAAAGTAATGATTTATGGAGATTATGATGTAGATGGAACAACTTCTGTAGCCCTTGTAACATCTTATTTTAAAGATAAGATTGACTTTTTAAAACCATATATTCCTGATCGTTACAAAGAAGGTTATGGTATATCCATCGCTGGAATAGACACCGCCCAAAAAGCAGGAATTACTTTAATTATTGCATTAGATTGTGGCATAAAAGCACACAAGCAGGTTGCTTATGCTGCTGAAATGGGAATTGATTTTATCATCTGTGATCATCATTTACCTAATGAAACATTACCTGCAGCATATGCCATTTTAGACCCAAAACGTGCGGATTGTAACTATCCCTTTAAGGAATTATGTGGTTGCGGTATTGGATTCAAACTTATTCAAGCAGTACAAAAGCATTTGGACCTTCCACCTGATGCATTAAAGCCTTATTTAGATTTGGTTGCTACGGCCATAGCCGCAGATATTGTTCCTATGGAAGGGGAAAACAGAACCCTTACTTTTTTGGGTCTTCAGCAGTTTCAAGAAACACCACGCGTAGGACTACAATTTTTTCTTAAAACACTCAAAAAGCCAATAAAGGTTACGGATTTAGTTTTTGTGATTGCCCCTAGAATTAATGCTGCAGGAAGAATGGACCATGGCTTGAGTGCCGTTGAACTTTTAATGACTGATGAAATAGACCTTGCCTTACCCAAGGCTCGCTCTATTGATTTCTTTAATACGGAACGCCGCTCAACGGATGAACGCATTACTTCAGAAGCAATTCATCAAATTATATTAAATGAAGAAACAGATCGTTTTTCTACGGTTGTTCACCATCCCTCATGGCACAAAGGAGTCATTGGGATTGTAGCGTCAAGATTAATTGAAACCTATTATCGACCCACGGTTGTATTAACAGAATCTGAAGGGATACTCTCGGGTTCTGTACGTTCTGTTTCCGGATTTGATGTGTATCAAGCCTTAGAGGCTTGTAGCGCTTTCATGATTCAATTTGGAGGACATAAATATGCTGCTGGGCTAACTTTAAAGCCTGAGCAGTTAGCAGGGTTTAAGGACTGTTTTGAAGCGTATGCTGAAAAACATTTGTTACCAGAGCAGCTTAAACCTTACTATACTTATGACCTTGAAGTGACCTTCGATGCATTAACCTCAAAATTATACCGAATACTAAATCAAATGGCTCCTTTTGGACCTAAAAATATGCGCCCCGTATTTGTAACCCATCTTTGTAAAGATGCTGGGGGAACTCGTAAGGTTGGGAAAGAAGAAAACCACCTTAAACTGGAAATAATAGATGCCAGCGGAACTCTTTTTCAAGGCATTGCTTTTGGGATGGCAAATCATCTAATTCAAATCAAAAACCAACAGACCTTTTCTCTCTTATATACTTTAGAAGAGAATGAGTATAATGGGAGTATCACTTTACAGCTTAAGGTAAAAGACCTTGTCTTTACTTCATAAAAAAACCCTCACTATTGTGAGGGTTTTTAATTTGAATTAAAATTGATTTAGTAGTTGTAACGCAATGCTGCATTCCAAGTTCTTCCAAATCCAAACCACACATAGTTTCTTGTATCAACATCATTCCAAGTTTCTGAATCAGCGCCAGCATGAATGTTTGAATTAGATTCTGCAATGTATGTTGTGTTCATTAAGTTGTTTACGTTTAAACGTAAGCTCGCTGAATTTCCAAACAAGTCAAATCTATAAGTAGCACCAAGATCCATAAGGTTGAAGGCAGGTAGTTTAAGCGCTCCTTTATTATTGGGCTGAGTAAAATCAGAGTCGGTAATACTGTAATCAGCATATAAACCATCTACAAATCGCCATCCTAAATCAACACTTAGATTCTCACTAATTTTATAATCACCTTCAAGGTAAGCTACAAATTGAGCAGCATCGCCCACTTTTGCATCTTTGGTGTAAAGTGTTCCAGTACCTATTTGTCTTTGTTGGTCATCAAACAAGGTAGAGGTAAAGTCTTTTGTATACGTCCAGTCTCCAATGGAAAGCATTCCACTTAACTTAAACAACCCACTAGGCCTCCAGCTTCCTTCTAATTCAATTCCTTGGTGAAGTACGTCAACATTTCTAAATTGAGCCGTGCCATCAATCCCTTGCGAATTTGTTAAACTTCTTGTAATGAATCGATTACCCCATGATGTTGAGTAAACGTTTACATTTATTTTGAATGCGTTCGAGATAAATCCGTAACCTAATTCAATTGATTGAATTTCTTCGTTTTGAAGATCATTACTTACGTTGTTAGCAAAACTTGGGAATACTGCATCAAATTGGGGTTGACGACTTATAAAGCCTGCGTTAAAAAATATATTTGATTTTTCATTGAAGTTATAGTTAGCCCCTCCCTTAAGGTATCCTCCAACAACATTTTTCTTTTCTGAAAGTGGATTTTTAGGTTGGTCAAATAAATCTTCACGTTGGAAAGATTGGTTTGATAACCCTAATTGAAGTACAGCGGTTAATTTATCTGTAGAATATTCTGCTAAACCATTAAAACCTTGCCATCCAACAAAACCAACATTGTAGTAGTCAATTTTAGGCCCTTTAATTCCCGTACTTTGGAAAGGAGAAGCATCGATAGTGGTTTCAATAATTTGACCCGCGCTGTTTTTGTTTCCAGTTGAGAAGTATCCATCTAATCCAAGAAGATCATTTAAAACACGATAATGATATCCTTTATAGTTTCTTAAATCAAGTCCGATGCTATATCGCATTTTGTCAGTTTTGAAGTTTAAGTTAGAAATTGCCCCAACCCAGTCATGAGAATTCATAGAGGCACGACGAATTAGAGATGCTCTGTTTACGCCATCTTCCTTATACCCATTTGATCCAATAGCACCTCCATCAAAAGCTGAAATAGATCCCGTGTAAGGATGCGTAGAAGATCTATTTATTTGAACAATACGATCAAAATTTATGGTACCATCTGCATTTCTTCCTTTAGTTCCTCCCACTGGATTTCCATCTGCAATACCTAGGTGGCTATATAAATCTTTTTGATAGGGTAAAATGTCGATATCAGAATTTCTAAAGTTATTTCCCCTAGGTCCTGTTCCACCACCACGACCAGCAGATCCGTATAATGAAGTAGCTAAGTCAATATTATCGCTTATTTTCCAATCCCAGTTAAAGGTTGCTAAAGGTTTGTTGTAGAAGTTTCTACGCATGCTATATTCTTCTCCATTTAGCGTTCCACCATTAGAATTCCAACGCGGATCAATTCCTTTTTCTCCAAAATATTCAAAATCTCGAATTGAAACCCAAACATCTCTTTGGTTATGCCATTGTCCAGCCCCAATAAAAGAAAGGTTTAAATTGTGTGCTGAACCTTTTGGAGTATATCCTAAAGCTGCGAAATACGTCCAGCCCTCTCCACTTGTGTTGTTAACATAGCCATTTCCTGACCATTTTGTCAATAAATAAGAAGAAGACCATCCTTTAGCATTGACTCCTGTGTTGTATGAAACAGTTGTTTTGGAATATCTGTCGTTTCCAATAAGTTGAGAAAGTGATCCTCCTTCTTCTTTTTCAGCACTTTTAGTAAAGATAGAAATAGTACCTCCTACCGAAGGAACTGCTAATTTAGAAGCTCCAAGACCTCTTTGAATTTGAATCCCTGAAGCAATATCGGTTAGACCTTGCCAGTTTGACCAGTAAAGGGCTCCATTTTCCATGTCATTAACAGGCTGTCCATTAATCAAAAAAGAAGTATTTCTTTGATCAAAACCACGTAGACTAAGCCGCGAGTCACCATATCCTCCCCCTTGTTTAGTAGCATATACCCCAGGAGTTTTGTTCATTATTTCAGGAAATTCTTGATTCCCTACCTTTAAAAGAACCTCTTGAGCAGAAATTCTACTTGCCGCTATAGGAGTCTCCCTTTCTTCGGCAAGATCAATCACCCCAGAAGTTAATACTATTTCCTCAAGGTCTTGAAATGTACCCAAAGAATTAACAAGTGAATCAACTATTTTCTCATTTTCTTCTTGAGCAAGAAGTGGAGAAAGAACAATTAACAATGCAACAAATAGATTTTTTTTCATTAGATTGATAGTTTATAATTTTAAACTAAGGTAAATTATAAGAGATTATTTTTCTTTACCTAAACCTTATGATTTTTTTGATTTTATTAAGGAAATGTTAACAACTCAAATTTTTGAATTTTAAAAAAACGAAGGCTAAGAAATTGCCTTTAAAAGTGCTTTTGTAGAGGCGTCATGAGCATGGCTGTTTTCACCTTCTATATCTTCTAATATAACACTGGCCAATTGCTTTCCTAGTTCAACGCCCCATTGGTCATAACTGTATATATTCCAGAGAATCCCTTGCACATAAATTTTATGTTCGTACAGGGCAATTAAAGCTCCTAAAGTGGAAGGTGTAAGCGCATCAATAAGAATGGTATTGGTGGGCTTATTTCCTGTAAAAACTTTGAAAGGCGCGATTTTTTCTTGCTCATCAGCAGCCATTCCACTCCTGCTTAATTCTTTTTTAACTTGTTGAAGAGATTTCCCATTCATGAGGGCTTCTGTTTGGGCAATGAAATTGGCTAATAATTTATTTTGATGATCCTTATTCCCGAATAATGATTTTTTAAAACCAATAAAATCTGCAGGAATCAGCTTAGTTCCTTGATGAATTAATTGAAAAAAGGCATGTTGGGCATTGGTTCCTGAAGCTCCCCAAATAATGGTTCCTGTTTGGTAGTTTACTGGAACACCATCGCGGTCAACACTTTTGCCATTACTTTCCATAATGCCTTGTTGCAGGTAGGCAGGAAAGTTCCTTAAATATTGTGTGTAAGGAATAATGGCTTCACTTTCTGCACCATAAAAATTATTATACCAAACACTTAAAAGCGCAAGAACCACAGGAATATTTTTTTCAAAAGGAGTTTCTTGAAAATGACGATCCATTTTTCCAGCACCTTCTAACAGGCCTTCAAAATGTTTGGGACCTACCGCTAAACAAATACTTAATCCCACCGAGCTCCATAATGAAAAGCGACCTCCAACCCAGTCGTTCATTGGGAAGGTGTTTTCAGAAGAAACTCCGAAAGCTACTGTTTTTTGGGTGTTGGTAGAAACTGCCACAAAATGATTTGCAATCGCACTTTCCGGTGCTTTTTTTAAAAACCAAGAACGTATACTATTTGCATTACTTAAGGTTTCTTGCGTTGTAAAAGTTTTAGAAACAATCACAAAAAGGGTCGTTTCCGGATCAAGGTCTTTTACTATTTCTTGGTGATGATCTCCCTCTACATTGGAAACAAAGCGTAGGTCTAAATGGTTTTTATAATATTCTAAAGACTCTACCACCATTGCAGGGCCTAAGTCAGACCCTCCAATTCCTATATTGACTATATGAGTTATTCCCTTTCCAGTGTACCCTTTCCATGTTTTAGAAATAACTTCATCACAAAAAGCATACATTTTTCTTTTTGTTTCTGCGAGTGCAGGAAGCACATTCCCCCCTTCCACTAAAATAGGCTCTTTTTTTTGTGTTCTTAGGGCGGTATGTAGGACAGCGCGATTTTCGGTAGCATTTATTTTAGCACCAGAAAATTGAGCATCAATGGCGGCTTTTAGCTCACTTTCTTCTGCCAATTGGAGTAATAAATCAAATCCTTTTTTATCAATTCGATTTTTGGAAACATCTACATAAAAGTCTTCCCATTCTAATACGGAATATTCTAAACGATTGGGGTCTTTTTCAAAATGCTCCTCAATAGATGTTTGAGAGGTTTTTTTAAAATGTTTTATAAGTAAGTCCCATGTTTTTAGATGGGTGGGATTCGAATTAGGAAGGATCTGCATTCTTATTTTTGTTGTTATTTATTGCAATTTCATCTGTTTTTGTTGTTTCAAATGGAATGCAGTCAAGTTTAGTTTTATAGGGAATAATATATTTCGAAAATTCAGATTTTAAGTCTGTAGAAATAGGCTTTGCATCTGGAAGTTTTTGCCTGAAAGGATCTACTTGTATGCCGTTTTTCCAAAAGCGATAACAAACATGGGGCCCTGAGGTATTACCTGTCATTCCAACCCAACCAATAACATCTCCTTGTTCTATAAATTGTCCAAACCTCACTTTTCTTTTTTTCATGTGAAGGTATTGAGTAGAATAGATGCCATTGTGCTTTAGTGTCACATAATTCCCATTTCCTTTAGTATAACTTGATTTAATAACGGTTCCGTTTGCAGTTGCTAAAATGGGAGTTCCAACTGAGGCTGCAAAGTCTGTTCCTTTGTGAGGACGAATACGGTTTCCGTAATAGGCAATCCTTCTTCTTAAATTATAACGAGAAGAAATTCGATTAAATTTTAAAGGTCCTTGAAGAAAAGCACGGCGTAAGCTTTTGGCATTGTCATCAAAATAATCTACAATTCCTTTTTCAGGATCACTTATAAATTCAAAAGCATATAAGGGTTTTCCTTTATGTTCAAAATACGCAGCTTTTATGCGTTCTACACCTACAGAAATGGAATCATCCACAAATTTTTCGGTATAAATAATTTTAAAACGATCTCCTTTTTGAAGCCTAAAAAAGTCAACGGTCCAAGCATAAACATCAGACAAATAATAGGTTAAACTTTCATTAATTCCGCTGTTTTGCATTGTTTCATACAAAGAGCTTTCTATAATTCCTGAAGCCTCTAGTTCCACCAAACGAGTGGGTTTTACAATTTTGTTTCCGTATAAACTATCCTGTAAGTGAATTAAGGTATAGCCAGAAACTTCAGGATGGTAAACAAAATATTCAGGCGATGGAATACTGTCTTTATTGAAGAAAAGGCTATAGGGTTTTCCTATGGTTAGCTTTCGCACATTAGCCTTTCCTTTTATAGCTTGTAAAACCTCAAACACTTGGGGGTAATCAATTCCGCTAGTCTCAAGAATTTTACCAAATGTGTCTCCTCTTTTAATTTTGTATTCTTTTACTTCAAAATGATTCAGGTCAATTCCGTAATGAAGATTTGGCAGTGGCTCAGTAATCGCTTCGGGCTTTATGTTAGTGGCTACCTCCCCTGAATTATCACAAGAAATAAAGAATAAAAAGTAAAAAAACATGAGTGCGCGAAACATAAAAATATTTTTTACAAATTTCTGAACTAAATGGACACGATATAAAAAGACCTCATAAAGTTATCCTCATTTTTATATACAGTTAGTCGATAGTGATTTTAAATGGGTGTTTCAGATTTTTAAAATTTTCCAAATCTGCCTTTATAGACCCTACCAAAATATCAGCTTGCAGTCGAATAGGAAGTTTATTCTTATCATCAGACACCCATAAAGTAACACTTTCTTGCTCTTTAAAAACTCTTCCTGACTGAACAACAGGACGAAATTTTAAACAGTCAATTTTTCCAAACTTACTATTAATGCTTTCTTTCCCCAAATATTTTAGTTTAAACACATAGTTCTCTTGATCAAAAAACATATTGATGTCAAAGCTCTCATTAATTTCAATGCCTTTTTTGGGATAAAAATGACGTAAATAATAAAAACAAGAAATCAAGTCTTGGACTTTTGTTTGGGTATCAAAAACCTGTATAGTCTCTTTTTTTAGGTTGTTTACCAAAGCTGTATTAAGCTCTTGATCAAAGGTGATCGCAATTTTTTTAGTATACCCACCTTCATTAATGTCTCTTATAAATTCATATGGGAGGATGGTTATTTCATCAAAATAACTTTCGTAATAATCTTCTACTTTAAAAAACCAATTTGCTAAGCCTGTAGTTTTTCCATATGCTTTTGCATGAAAAACGGGTCTTCCTTTTATCGTATCTCTTTCAAGCGAGAGGGTTGCATAGCTGGCATTAAAAATACCATAATGAATTCGTAATTGAAACCATTCACTCTTTTTAAAAGGCGGTTCAGCAGTTACCTTTTCATCAGAAATTTTTTGAGAAAAAGAGAAAAAAATTCCAAAAAATACGACAAATATTAGGTTTTTAATCATATCTCAAAGGTACTAAATACCTTTATGTGATAAGTAATCTGTACGTTTATAAAATGTTAAATATCTTACTTAGCATGAAGTCCTTTATAAACCTTAATTCCATTTCGTGTTCCTAATACTTTTTCTAAATTCGCTTTAGATGCTTCTTTAATTCGCTTTAATGATTTAAAATGGCCTAGTAGCTTATCTCTTGTGGCTGGTCCCACTCCAGAAATTTGATCCAATTCTGAATGTAAACTTCCTTTACTTCTTTTTTGTCTGTGAAACGTTATCCCAAAACGATGGGCTTCATCTCTAGCGCGCTGCAAAATTTTTAAACTTTCAGAGCGTTTGTCAAGGTATAAGGGAACCGGGTCATTTGGGAAGTATATTTCTTCCAATCGTTTGGCAATTCCTATAATAGATATTTTACCACGTAAGCCAAGCAAATCAAGACTTTTTAAAGCAGAAGAAAGCTGCCCTTTTCCACCATCAATTACAATAAGTTCAGGCAAAGAAGCCTCTTCTTCGATAAGTCTTTTGTAACGTCTGTAGACAACTTCCTCCATAGAAGCAAAATCATCTGGGCCTTCAACAGTTTTAATATTATAATGCCGGTATTCTTTTTTGTTAGGTTTCCCATTTCTGAATACTACACAGGCAGCAACAGGAGTGCTTCCTTGGATGTTTGAGTTATCAAAACACTCAATGTGAAGGGGTGGTTTTGGAAGCCTCAAATCCACCATCATTTGGTTCATGATTCGAGAATTATGTCGTTCTGGATCAATAATCTTCATTTGTTTAAAACGCTCCATTCTAAAGAACTTTGCATTTCGAATCGAAAGATCCACCAGTTTTCTTTTATCCCCCTTTAGTGGTACACTAATTTTTAAACTTTCTCCCAGTTGCACCAATTCTGAAAGAAAAATTTCTTTTGCAACACTTACAAATAATTGTCGAACTTCAATAATTCCTAATTGTAATAACGTCGCATTAGATTCATTTAATTTCTTTTTTACTTCTAAGGTATGAGACCTAACAATTGCACCATGAGATACTTGGAGGTAGTTAATATATCCATAACTTTCATCAGAAATAATACTGAATACATCTATATTATTGATTTTAGCATTTACAATGGTTGATTTGGCTTGGTAGTTAGTGAGTGATTCAATTTTTTCTTTTACCAATTGGGCTTTTTCAAACTCCATGGCTGCTGCATGGTGTTTCATTTGATATTTAAAACCTTTTAAAGATTCCTTAAAGTTTCCTTTGATGATCTCTCTTATTTTTTTGATATTATTATCATATTCGAAACGTTCAATTTGACTTGTACATGGGGCTAGGCAATTGCCCATGTGGTATTCCAAACAAACTTTATATTTTCCGGCTTTAACTTTTTCATCATTTAAGTCAAACGCACAGCTTCGAAGAGGATAGAGAGATCTTATAAGCCCTAAAAGGGTCATGATTGTTTTTAAATTTGTATACGGGCCATAATATTCAGAACCATCTTTAATAAGCCTTCGTGTATAAAAAACACGTGGAAAAGGTTCTCTTTTGATGCAAATCCAAGGATAGGTTTTATCATCTTTTAGAAGAACATTATAGCGTGGCTGGTGTTTTTTGATGAGGTTGTTTTCTAACAACAATGCATCCATTTCGGTTTCTACAACAATATGTTCAATGCGAATAATGTTTTTTACCAGTACGTTGGTTTTTTTGTATTCGTGAACTTTGTTAAAATAGGAACTGACCCTTTTCTTTAGGTTTTTGGCTTTACCAACATAGATAATACGATCAGACTTATCATAATATTGATAAACTCCAGCTACTTCGGGGAGGCTTTTTAATTGTATTTTGATGAGATCATGTTTCACAAAACGAAAATATTGATTTTCTTTGGGTCTAGAAACTGTTATAGACATCAATTGGGGTTAATGAAAGAAACTAAAGAAACCGTAAGGACTCTTTTTTTAGAAAAAAGGTTGGCACTATCGCCAGCAACTCATGAAGAATTAAGCTTGGCCATTGGGAATCAATGCTTACAATTACCTATTTGGGAACTTGAATATTTTCATTTGTTTTTACCAATTACCCAAAAAGCAGAGGTAGATACTTCCTTCATCTTAACCCTCCTTAAAGGACGTGACAAACAAATTATTTTACCTAAAGTCACTATGGAGAGTTCTTTAACTCATATTCTTTTAACGGATGCAACTAAGATTGTAAAAAATAAATGGGGGATTCCTGAGGCTGAAAGCGGTATCCCAATTGCTCCCTCAATGTTACAAGTTATTTTCATTCCTCTTTTGGGGTATGATTCGCAAGGAAATAGGGTGGGCTATGGGAAAGGTTTTTATGATGCTTTTTTGAAAAGCTGTAAGCCCGAAGTTTTGAAAATTGGACTTTCTTTTTTTGAACCAGTAGCCCAGGTTAAAGGAATACATTCAGAAGACATTCTTTTAGATTACTGCGTTACTCCAGAGACGATTCATCAGTTTTAAGAGATTCTTTAATAAAGATTTTTTTATTAAAAATAATCATAATTCCTACCCCCGCACTAATGGCAGTATCTGCAATATTGAAAATATATTGAAAGAACAAAAAGGAATCGCCCCCAACCCCAGGCAACCATGAAGGCCAGGTCCATTCAAGCAAAGGAAACTGTAACATATCAACCACATGTCCATAAAATAATGGGGCATACCCTCCTCCTTCCGGCAAAAATGTTGCAATGCTATTATAGCTACTCGAAAATAAAACTCCATAAAAAACAGAATCTATAATATTGCCTAGTGCTCCTGCAAAAATTAATGCTAGTGCCCAATTTAATATGGTTGAACTTTGTTTTTTTATGGCGTCCCAAAGCCAGTATCCTAAACCAAAAATGGCAACTAAACGAAAAAGGGTTAAAAATAATTTGGCAGTATCGTCATTGATAAAAGGCAGAAAGTCATTTAACTTAGCTCCCATTGCCATTCCTTTATTTTCAACAAAAAGTAATTTAAAAAAGCCGACATCAACAATAGGAAGAACCCCATAACCAGAAAGTGGATAATTTAGCTTAATGTAAATTTTACTCCATTGATCAATAAATAGAACCCCAACTATAATTATGAGCGCCCAAGAGTAATTGAAGTATGTTTTTTTTGTATTCAGGATGGAATTCTTAAAAATTTATTATTGCATGTTTTTTGCCTCAATGCTTAAGGTGGCATGTGGAACAATAAATAAGCGTTTTTTATTAATAAGCTTTCCTGTTACTCTACATACACCATAAGTTTTATTTTCAATTCTAATTAAAGCATTTTTAAGATCTCTTATAAACTTTTCTTGACGAATGGCTAGTTGTGTATTGGCCTCCTTAGACATGGTTTCTGACCCTTCCTCAAAAGCTTTGAATGTTGGAGCGGTGTCTTCTGTGCCATTATCCCCATCATTCATGTAGGAACTTCTCAATAATTCAAGATCCACATTTGCTTTCTGAATTTTTCCTTCAATTAAGGCTTTGAACTCTTTTAGTTCACTGTCACTATAACGAATTTTTATTATTGAACTCATCAGGTTATTTTTTTAATTTTTATAGACGTAGTTATGTTTCCAAATTCAATCTCTAATCCCTCTTCTAAAGAGGATTCAAATGTTATGTTTTTTGCTAAAATTTCAGACAATATATAACTTTTATTTTCTATAACTGCAGCTTCTAGTCGGGGTTCTTTTTCTAAGAATACATCAATCTTATCAGTAACCTCTAGGCCACTATCTTTTCTAAAATTCTGAATCCTATTGATTAATTCTCTTGCAATACCTTCTTGAATTAATTCTGGGGTAAGTGTCATGTCAAGGGCTACAGTCATACCATTGCCCTGTGCAACTTGCCACCCCTCAATATCCTTGAAGAAAATCTCGACATCAGAACGTTCTAAAATAATATTCTTATTGTTTAGGCGAACCTCAAGCTGATCTTTTTCTTCAAGTTCTAAAATTTGCGCTGAAGTTAATGCTAGAATAATACCTACTACTGCTTTTACATCTTTTCCGAAACGAGGCCCTAATGCTTTAAAGTTGGGCTTTATTTCTTTTACCAATAATGAATTAGCATCATCTAAAAGCTCAATGGTTTTGACATTAATTTCTCCTTTTAGCTGCTCGGTAATGCGTTCAATTTGTTCACGTTCTTCAGCATCTTTGACAGGAATAATCATTTTTTGAAGCGGTTGTCGCACCTTAACTTGTTCTTTTTTACGAAGTGATAATGCAAGTGAGGTAAGTTTACGAGCAGTATTCGTTTGACGTTCTAATGTTGCATTAACATGGCTTGAAAGAGCAATAGGAAAATCAGTTAAGTGAACAGAAGCGATAGTGTCCTGAACTAAATCTTGGAACAAACGATCCATAAAGAATGGAGCTACAGGTGCTGCCAACTGAGACACAGTAAGCAAAATTTCATATAAGGTTTGATATGCAGCAATTTTATCAGGGCCATATTCGCCTTTCCAAAAACGTCTTCTACAAAGGCGCACATACCAATTACTTAATCTTTCTTGCACAAAATAAGAGATCGCACGAGCGGCCTTGGTGGGCTCATAATCTTCAAAGGCTGAATCTACTATTTGAATTAAACTGTGTAATTCAGAAAGAATCCAGCGGTCTAATTCAGTTCTTTCTTCCAAAGCTATGATATCCTCTTTCTTAGGGTCAAAAGCGTCAATGTTAGCATATAAGCTAAAAAAAGAATAGGTATTGTACAGAGTACCAAAAAATTTTCGTTGTACTTCTGCAATTCCTTCTGAGTCAAATTTTAAATTGTCCCAAGGATTGGCATTTGAAATCATATACCAACGCGTGGCATCTGCTCCGTATTGATCGAGTATGTTAAAAGGGTCTACGGCATTTCCTAAACGCTTGGACATTTTTTGTCCAGCTTTGTCCAGCACTAATCCATTAGAAACTACGTTTTTATATGCTTTTTTTCCAAAAACCAATGTTCCAATGGCATGCATGGTATAAAACCAACCTCTTGTTTGGTCTACTCCTTCTGCAATATAATCTGCTGGAAAGCGTTCACCAGCATCAATTTTTTCTTTATTTTCAAAAGGGTAATGCCACTGTGCATAAGGCATCGCCCCTGAGTCAAACCAAACATCAATTAAGTCAGATTCTCGGAGCATTGGCTGTCCATTAGCACTGGAAAGCACGAGAGCATCTACTACATTTTTATGTAAATCAACGAGCTTGTAATTTTCATCAGAAAAATCACCTTCAATAAAACTATTAAATGGATTTTCATCCATCAATCCTTTTCTAACCGATAGGTCTAGGGCCTCTTTTAATTCAGCAATAGAGCCAATAACTTTAGTTTCTTGCCCATCTTCTGTTCGCCATACTGGTAGGGGAATCCCCCAAAAACGTGATCGAGAGAGGTTCCAGTCATTTGCGCTGGCCAACCAATTTCCAAAGCGGCCTTCGCCTGTAGATTTGGGTTTCCAATTAATTTCTTTGTTTAATGTCACCATATGATCCCGCACTTCGGTTACTTTTATAAACCAGGAATCTAGTGGGTAATATAAAATGGGTTTGTCTGTACGCCAGCAATTTGGATAAGAGTGAACATATTTTTCAACCTTAAATGCACGATTCTCTTCCTTTAATTGAATTGCAATTTCTACATCAGTAGAACGTTCTGGAGCCTCTCCCTCTGGATAGTATTCATTTTTAACAAATCGACCCCCTAAAGGTCCTACTTCTTTTCTGAAACGGCCTTTAAAATCAACAAGAGGAACGGTATTTTCATTTTCATCTAGTACCAATAAGGGCGGTACTTCCGGAATGGCTTCTTTAGCAACTTTAGCGTCATCTGCTCCAAAAGTGGGAGCCGTATGAACAATTCCTGTTCCTTCTTCAGTGGTAACAAAATCTCCAGCAATAATGCGGAAAGCATTTTCAGGACTCGCTAAAGGTAGGGGTGCTTCTTTCCATAATTGTTCATACTTAATATCGAGTAATTCACTTCCCTTTAATTCATTTTCAATGCGGTAAGGAATCGTTTTATCTCCAGCTTTATAATTAGTAAGCTCATCTTGAGGGATGAATTTTTTCCCAAATTGTTTTGAAAGTAATGCTTTTGCAAGTACTATACGAATAGGTTGATGTGTATACTGATTGAAGGTATTAACCACCACATAATCAATATTTTTTCCAACTGTAAGTGCCGTATTAGAGGGAAGTGTCCACGGTGTAGTTGTCCAGGCTAGAAAATATAATGGTATTTTACCCTTAAGCGTGCGCGGAATACTTGCTTCTGTTGCTTTAAATTGAGCGGTAATGGAAGTGTCCGTTACATCTTGATAGGTACCTGGTTGATTTAGCTCATGGGAGCTTAAGCCTGTTCCAGCCATAGGTGAATAAGGCTGAATTGTATAACCCTTATAAAGAAGGCCTTTTTCATGAATTTGTTTAAGAAGCCACCATACAGATTCCATATACTTTGAAGTATAGGTAACATAAGGATCTTCCATATCAACCCAATAGCCAATTCGTTTTGTGAGTTCATTCCAAACATCAGTATAGCGCATAACAGCCTTTTTACATGCCGTGTTGTATTCTTCTACTGAAATAGTTTTTCCAATGTCATCTTTTGTAATGCCTAATTCTTTTTCTACCCCAAGCTCTACAGGAAGTCCGTGGGTATCCCAACCTGCCTTTCTTTCGACTTGAAATCCTTTTTGAGTTTTATAGCGACAAAAAATATCTTTAATGGTTCTTGCCATTACATGATGAATACCAGGCATCCCATTTGCAGAAGGTGGGCCTTCATAAAACACAAAAGAGGGGCTGCCTTCCCTAAGTGTTATACTTTTTGAAAAGGTGCCATTTTCTTCCCAATAGGCCAAAATTTCATCAGCTATTTTTGGTAAGTTTAATCCTTTATATTCATTAAATCTCATCTCTCTCCATTATTTTGGCAGGCTTATTCTTTAGCGTAACTTGAAACTATTTTATGGGTAACAGCATAGATAGAAGCACTTTAGATTCCTATGTCACCCTTTTTTATATTTCAATGCGAAAGTAATTAATTTTCAATAAAATAGAGAGGCAAATCTTTACTGATTACTGGGATTTGTTATATTTGAGTGTTATTAATCATAAATCAATTTAAAATGAAAAAAATCATTTTTTTATCTCTAACTTTTTTTTCTATTGCAATGTTTGGTCAAAATATAGTAGAGATTCACTACAGACATGTACCAACAAAGCATATAGCTGAATTTGAAGCTAAAGAAATAGACCATTGGTCTAAAGTAAAACAAAACGCAATTGATAACGGAGACATGTTAGCAACGGCTTTTTTTAAAGTAGCTGATGCTGGATTAGTTGAAGATAAAACTATGCCAACTCATGCATTTGTTCTTGTATATAAAGACTTTAAACAGTTAGCAAATGCAAATAAGATTTGGTCTAGTGCTGAAGAAGTTCTTGGAATGAATCCAAGTTATATTTCAACAGATGAAATCTCTACTGTTTTGATGATTCAACGATATAAATTAATAGATGAACTTACACCGCTTAGAGAATTTAAATATGCTGTGTGGAATTATTCAAAACCTAAAAACATGAATGGTTTTGTTGAAGAAAATATCAAATTATGGAAACCTTATTTCCAGAAAAAAGTAGGTAAAAACGGTCTTGCTGGTTGGGGAATTTTAGCACGCGTATATCCTCAGGGAATGAATGAGTCAAGCATACTTTCTTATGACCATTACACTAGTTTAGACAGTGCAATGCAAGCTCTTTCTCCAATGGATTTTGACACATCTATTCTGGCTAAATCAAAAATGTCTGAGTACGACCCAGATGGTTTTAGGTATAGAGTTCTTCTAGAACTACTTCAATTTCAGGGAAGTGTAAACTAAATCAAACACTTTCAATAAGTTATAACGTCACTGATTAATTTTAGTGGCGTTTTCTTTTAAACTATAGGCATATCATCTTCTGTAAGTTATGTGGGGGTATCCTTTCATCTAAAAAGAAACATTAAGTCCTATTTTAACATTTCTGCCGGGCGCAGAAATTCCAGAGGAAAAGGTTCGGTAATGGACATCAAAAATATTATCTAAACCAATGCGAAGACTGATATTCTCTTTAAGTACATATTGGGTTAATAATGATAGATCATTCCACGAAGGTGTTCCAGCATAAAGCCCTGAATCTTTAGAAAGTAATGGGGTTTCTTCAAGACCATCTTCTCCACCTAAAGAATAGGTTTCTGGGCTTTTACTTCCACTAAATTGAAAACGAACGGTTGCTAGCCAAGACTTTTCCTGATACTTTAACAATAGATCTCCAAAAATGGGAGAAATAGAGGGAAGCGGTCCATATAATTTACTTTTTGTAGCAGATATATACGACACATTTCCTTGAGTGGAAAGCTTTTCAGTAAAGGAATAATACCCGTCCATAGAAGCACCAAAAAGGTATCTATTACCTGAATTATCATTCGCTAGGGTTTCTAATTCTTTACCGTTGTAAAGGATGGTATTTAAGTCCTCTGTTGTTTTGTCTGTAAAGATAACGTAGTTATCTCGGCCAATATGCCGGGATAGTAGTGTACTAAATACACGAAGTGAAATATAATTTTTCGGCTGTTTTAAGTAGTTTTTAATCCCTATTTCAAAATTGTAAGCATATTCTGGAAACACATAGGGATTAGGCACAACTATAGTTCCATTACTTTCTCTTATTTTACCGATATCGTCAATATTTGGATTTCTAAAACCATTTGAAAAAATCGCATTCCATTGTATTTTTTTTGAAGAACGGTAAATAAGGGCAACTGTTTCTGTTAGTGCTTTAGCATTAAGATCAACTGAAGAAAGTAAGGCATTAATATTATAATATTCTTTCCAACGGGCATTCAAACTTGTAGAGGTAAGGCGCACTCCCGCATTTATTGTGAGATGGTCATTTAGATCCCAAATCCAGTTTGCAAAAACCGCAAAACTCATATATGAACTTCCCGCACTTGGATAGCGAGTTGGAATAGGTAGTTTGGGAGTATAGCCTATAATTTGATTTTGATTAAGAATTAAATCATGTTGAAATGCAAAGGAACGTACAAAGTTATAGGTTCCTTCAAATCCATAGGAAATGGAATGGTTTTCTTTGTAATCAAATTCAAAATCTCCATTTAAACTGATCACTTTTACACTTTCACGTTGATAATTCCTTGTTAAACTTCCAAAATTTCGATTAATTCTAGACTCTTCAATATCTTGATAGGCAAATGTTATTTTT
>TARA_B110000285_G_scaffold60625_1_pt1 | contig 27336 bp, 30 predicted proteins | sample TARA_B110000285 | Tara Oceans TARA_B110000285 (sample SAMEA4397756) | marine metagenome | biome: Polar Biome; feature: [SRF] surface water layer (ENVO:00010504); material: water (ENVO:00002006), including particulate matter (ENVO:01000060) such as... | depth 5 m
CAACAGAACAATGTACGAGTTTGTCATTAAAAGAACAAAATTATCGTGTCGTTTGCTTTTGTGCTCACGCACATGTCACTCTGTTCTATCCATAGAAGACATTATCAGACTCGGTAGTACAAAATGCCTTGAACAAAAGATTATTCAAAAATGGGTTGTCGAAGGTTGGCAACGAATACAAACTCCTGTGCATGTAAAGATGATGTTCTGGTGGGTGTGGTTGGCCTGTCGGTTTCCCTCATTGTTTATTTATGGATTGATTCCCATATGTACGCACGATTTCGAACTAACATATGCGTTGTGGTTTGAATGTGAATTACAAAAAACGCCCAAAACATTAAAGGTATTGGAACGTGTTCAAATGAAATTGGTAAAAGGTTTAGATGAAACGATTCGAAAAAAATTGTACATCTCGAAAGAATTTTGCGAAACGTTAAAAGATGTGATGCGTCTCGAATGCATTGATGCACAAGAACTGACATTCACAAGTTTTTTTGGAAAATACCGAGAGGTACGCTTACCATGGAATCCGAAAGTGAACATAAAGTCAGTGCACAATATTATCCCACTTAAATCAAATTCGAGACCTATGCTTGCGACATGCGTCACTATAGATAATCATCACTTCAAAATATTATTGAAACGCGAAGATGTTAGAACGGACCGTTTGGCGATGGTTATAGGATATTGGATAGAACAGTTAACATTAAATGTGCGTGTGCACACCTATAGCGTATTTCCACTAAATAAAAAATGTGGGGTCATCGAACTGATAGAAAACGCAACAACTCTCTATGATGTCAAAAAACAAGGATTTTCATTATTAAATTTTATATTGAAAAACAATGACCAATGTTCAATTGACACATTACGCCGTCGCATTGTAGCATCGTGTGCAGGAGCATGTTTACTTGCATTTACAATGGGGTTGGGTGACCGACATTTGGAAAATATCATGGTGACCCCCAGTGGATACCTCGTGCATGTTGATTTCGGGTTTGTACTGGGTGATGATCCAAAACATATTCGGGCACCGATGCGTATCACGGACGAAATGGTGGATGCGATGGGTGGACGAAATTCAAATACATTTGAATTATTTGTAAGACTCATCAAAGACAGTTACGAAAAAATGCGATTACATACTTCATTTTGGTATCATTTATTATCTACGGAATGGTTTATTTTCGACGATTCATCGCGAAATTGGCAACGTATTCGTGACCACATCTTAGAAAGATTTGTCCCTGGCGAATGGAATGACGAAGCTGGACTACAAATTGAATCGATCGTACAAAAAGCTTCACATGATTCTTTGTTTCAACAAATGGCTGATTTCGCACATTATGCTTCAAATCACGTAGTTCACTTTCGAATGGACCTATAAAGTCGACAAACAATCTTAGAAATGTCAGTATTTGTACAAAAGAAAATATCTTCATATCAAGCACCAATGAGTATAAGTGGTTCCAAAGCCGTGGTTTCAGGTTCGTGGTCTATAATTTCCTCAAATGATCACGCAATGAATCCGAATTATTTATTACAATTTCGATTACACAAATGGAAACAACAAGTGGGTAATGGAGAAAAGCAAGAAATAACGAACGCGTGTTTTGATTGGGTCATGAGAAATGAAAATGGGAAATTACGTGATTACGCGGTCATTAAACTTTATGGTCAACATTTTGAGTCGTTCAGTAATTCAACTTTCTTGGATAATATTAACATTGTATTGGAAGAACAAAACTCAATAATTGTCAATATTAAAACTACCATTGACTCAACAATTGCATCCCGGTGAAGTTTTCGATACGGTAGTTGCGGGTAACGCTGGTAACGATGGTGCTAACCAATCCGACTGGTGAACAACAACTGCGTCGTGAATTTTTTGGAATAATTGTTCCATCCCCTCACCCGTCACGGCAGATGTATACACATGGTCAAACGAATGCTCTTGGATCCAATTTGTCACTTCCTGTGAACAAAATGGATGCAAATCTGTTTTGTTGGAGACGATAATAACAACTGGCTCATGGCGAGCTGGACAGTTGTCAAAAATTTGTTTGTACCACGTGTCCATATCTTTTTGAACTTGACAATTTTCAATATCATGAACCAAAATAAATATATGACCACGTGAAAAGTAAGAATTTGTGATTGAGTGAAATCGTTCCTGGCCAGCAGTGTCCCACAGAGACAAACTAATATCGTCTATCTTTATCGGATAGTAATCCACAGCTAATGTAGAAGTGATGTCACAGTTATGGTATTTTTGTAAGTATCGGTGTATAAGGGACGATTTTCCAACAGACACGGAACCGACAAATATAACGTTATAACGCATTACGTAGAAATAAAATATTGTATATATACAAAAATAATCACTATAAATTGCCTCTTTTTTTTATTAATGGATTTGTTTTTTACATTGACGGAAGATATCCGCCGAAATCTTTTTCATATTTCGACCGAGATTGAAGAACAAATGCGAAAGATGATACTCGTAGAAAACGAAAGAGACCATACCATACGTCAACGTGAATACGACCAAGTAGCAGAAATGGCACAACTGCAACTTCCAAAGTCTATTGTTTATCGAACCATCGATAACCCATACAAACGCTGGCGTCGACTCAAAACTGGGAATATATACAGAAATTTATTTCAATGGGGCAATTGGCATCGTTACATACCTAGTGGTGACATCAAAGCTAAGTACAATAAAATTTCTACCGCTTTCATTGTCGATGGTTACGGCGAAGTTGGTTCATATGCAAAAGTTCATACATTTGTAGTATTCCAAGGGAAAAAATGTGTGCTAAAAAAGATGGAAGAAGATTACGCCGATTTCTTTGAATTGGTTACACAAGTGTATCTGTCTCAAAAATGTAAAAAACTATATTCTCATATATGCGTGCCCGACATATATTTTATACAACGTGGGAAAGAGAGGCATAATACAGATGTTTGTATGGCACGTGGAAACGGAGCTTTTTTGAAAGATTTGCGTGATGATAATCTATTGATTGCTGTTGCCTATGTATTACGCTCACTGTGGTTTTTACAAAAAGATTTCTTTTTTATGCATCGTGATTTAAGCGGACAAAACGTCATGTTTGATTTCGAAACATTCAAAACGACGTTTATTGATTTCGGCATGAGTTGCATTAATCCCAGTAAGACAGATGTTTCTTGGCAAAATTACGGCGACACTTTCTTCATTCCCATGGAAAATTCGCATGCCACAAAATGCACCAATCGTTCTCATGACGTGTGTACCATAATAGCTTACCTCGCGACTCAACATCCATTCCTACAATTAGAACACAATAACATGAAACGCAAAATGAGGTCAGTTATTAACGCATCCCCAAACGAGCGTGCAAAATCACCATTACAGTCTCCAAAAAAGTCGTCGACACAATTTACAACCATCAAACCTGGTTGGACGGTTGGCAACGAATTGAAGACAAATAAAGAGAAACCAGATGGTCGTCACTGGTGGGTGTTCAATATGGTGGAATTTCCTATGTCAGGCTGGTACCCAGAAAATATGATGACACGATTATTAAAAGAAATACCGTTAATACATTGGTTTGGTATTCGTCGAAAGTGGCCCCAGTTTGATGAATACATGCCCAAGATGAAAGTTTATTTGTTAGATATGAGAGAAGGCATCATACAAAAATTAGTGAGAAATAAACTTCGAGTATTGATTGGAACAGAAACCGTAGATATATTACCGAATGAATGCACTATAGTTGACCTTTAATTTTTTCAACTATAGGCAGAGGTCTCGTCAAGTAAATGACAATTCTTTGTAATACCTAGATTCGAAATATTGGGATAGTTTTCCAATATGCCATTTTGAAGCTCATCAAAAAACTCAAGGTCTCTCTCAATTTCATTACTTGATATTTTTATTTAGAATATTCTTAATAAAAATATGGTTCTTAATACATTGTAAGAAATCGGCCATTTTTCTCAGTAGGCCATCCACGTAGACTTTTTCCAAGTCCCCCAAAACCACGCTTTGTGTTTTTGATTGTTAATAATACTATATAATATTGTTCTAGACATTTTAGTGATCCCGCTACTCCATTGAGTATTGAGACGACCCTATAAATACAGACCCAGGTCCAACAACATGTCTTTGATTTCAGAGAACCCAATACGTCACAACTGTCCTGAGAGCAGGGATGGTTCACGATACTGGACAGCAACAGACAACTGTCATCTCAAGTTAAATGAATGGGAAGTCTCGTTTGTTGATACCAACAATGGTCTCGACAAATGGATGAACAAATATGGTTCGTCAGTATTGATGTTTGATTGCGAATGGTCACATTGGGACAAAGGCATTGGTCTAGTTCAATTTGCAACGCTTCCATCTACGCACCAAGTCTTGGTGGTAGATTGTACAGGACAAGTAGACTTGGCAAAGATAAAGAATATCTTTGTCAATAACAGAATGGTTGGTTGGGCAATTGTAAACGACCTTAAGCATCTGGGCCTTGCAGAAATCAATCTTATTGACTTACAAGCTATTTCCAGCCATAAGAACCGAGAAGATTCGCCGTTTAAACTTCTGAACAATGCAGACAAAAGTCGTATTATAGCATACCAACCGATGGATCAACATGGGAATCCACATCATACTCAGTGGAATCTCGATGATATGGCACAGTGTCTTCTGGGTCACGATGTCAAAGTTCCAATGAGAAAGCACCCTAATTGGAGTTCGAAGAACTGGAAATTAAAAGATAATGATATTCACTATGCAGCCAATGATGTCATTGGGGTTGCCTACATTTACAAACACTTGGAATATATATACAATGAAACAATGATAGAACCACTTACCTTTTGACCGAAACTATATAGGTGGCCTGTACAAACACAAAATGTTACCATGTGATGACATATTATACACTATATGTGATTATTTATCCTATGTTGACTACTTGTCCTATTCGATGACTCTGTTTCAACCTGTTTTGAAAATATCTCGGTCAAAAAGATTTGAGTGGTGTCGGTCTCGTGTGAGTATACCGCTGGAATTGAAACGTGGATGGTGTTCTGACGTCACGTGTGAACGTCAGAGAATGTCCTGCATTGAATTGGAACCTATTTTGAAAAGTCGAATATTGTCAAACTACTGTGCGATTCATACTCGACAATACTTTACAGTCGATTCACCACTGGAGTTGCTACAGCCGTGAGATCATCACCATTTATGTGTGCTTTCTGTATTCTAAAATTATTCTTCTCTTCTTTCTTCTAAAATTACGGCAGTCCTCGTAACATATATATTTTGATGATTTACAGTTTAAGAAAATAGACTTGTGTAACCAATTCAAAATAAACCAGAGATTATCTTCAATAAAGATTCCTCTTCCCTAGGAACCGTCGTTGTCGTCTTTCCCTCAAACGTCCTGTCCGTACGATTATCCACCAAAGAATCCAACGTACTCAGTTTTTTACACAATGCTGGGTGCACATAGGTATCTAGAGTCTCTGTGCCCAATAAATAATAGATATCACAACGCTCTGTCTGTGAAATCCTGTGGATACGGTCTTCGGCTTGAATCATCACTCCTGGTACCCAATACAGTTCACCAAAGACACACTCTGACACGCGCGTCAAGGTTACACCCGTACCCGCCGCCATAATCGATAAAATTGCAATTCGGATAGTATCGTCTTTTTGAAATGCTTCCACTTTTTCCTGGCGTTTGTGCGCTGGTGTGGAGCCGTCAATGCGCATATACTCGTATGCACCTGAGACTGCTTCCTCTACAGCATTTAACACTACCTTATGATACGCAAAAAAGATAAACGAACGACCCTGCTCCAAAGCGTCCAAAATCCATCGGACAATTGCATCACATTTCGCTGAAGACGTATTTACAAATAATTCTGAAATCACCTTTTGACGCTCAAACATTTGCAAACGCTGCTGTTCCGACCCCGAGGGCAATTTGTACAAAGTTTCGTTCAATTTCTTCCACTTGCGAAACCCAGATTCTACCTCCACGTCTGTTTTGATTTCTAACCATACGGTATGGCGTGTCTTGGGTGGCAATTGTGTCAATACGTCACGTTTCAACCGTCGCACCATAAATCCGTGGCGCAAGACCCAATTCAACTCATGACTCAAACTCGAACCACGGTCATCGTAGCCAAACGGCGTCGATTTGCCGTTGCAATAGCGCTTGGCATACGAAGTGTAATTTTTCACATATGACGGCCGCAACATGTTCAACTGGGCAAATAATTCTATCGGTCGATTCAAAGCAGGCGTTCCAGTTATGAGCATGGAATAGTTTGCCGACCTTACCAAGGGTGTCGCGAGCTTCGTGCGTTTGGATTTTCGAGATTTGACGTAGTGCGATTCGTCACATACAACAACGTCAAATACACCAGTAGGAATTTTCAACGCCTTCAACATATCATATGATACAATACACGCCGAAGCTTCCAGCGTTTCCTTTCCCTTTTTTACTAATTGTCCATCAATATCAAGCCATTCTTTCAACGCATGTGTCCAATGATAGCGCAAATAGGATGGACATATCACCAACACCCGTGCTGGCAAACAATGACCAATAAAGGAAAGCGCCTGCCGCGTTTTTCCAAGACCCATATCATCAGCCAGTAAAACACGACCGCCAAACTTATCGAACGCCAATTCAACGCCTTCTTTTTGATATGGAAATAACGTATTCCACAGTTTGGAGGGTACTTTGGACAAATCAAATTGTTTCACACATTGACGATTTTTCACATTCCAAACGTGCGACGGAATATCTTCGTAGGTAACATCTTTCGCGACATCTTTCAAAGCGCGCAAATCGACCAACGACATGTCAAACGTTTTGCGCTTGTCATTCACGTGACAAGCTTTCTTAATTGCTTTAGAGTCTTCGTTCGAAACTTTGTGCAATTTGACGCGTAAAGTGTTCTCGTTGACGAGAGAGAGTTGTACATTCTTTTTAGGAGGTTGTTTACGGAAGCGCATCTATTTAGTATTATTTTGATTTATATTATAGTTTTAGATTATGATCAACTTAGTGGGATTTTTGGGTCCATTGAATGTTGAGTGACCACCCAAGCTTCTTCAATTCTTTGGCAGTCAACTGAATAGAAATTTCAAAAATTGACAGTATATATTTCATTTAAAAATTAAAAATGTCAATTGTTCCAGGAACACACATTGGTTATAAGTTGTATACTACGGAAGCGGGTGAACCAAAATATGACAAAGTTCCCAACGTCAGACCACCTGTATTAGTCATATTTGGACAAAATAAGCCCATCCTTATACCAGTCAAGTTGACGACAAAAATGATCATAGAACAAGAAGACGAAAGTGGAAACGGTCTCTATTTTACAAAACGTTATCCAGCCTATGAGACAGCTATTTCACAGTGGTGTATCTTATATGAAACAAAGAAATTGACACTCATGACCGACCCAATCAAATATAAACAAATATGGCCAAATTCGATAGAACCCAAACAACAAACACATATCTTTGAAACATCCATACCACTTTTTCAGGGTGGACCAATGACATTAGAATCGATGCAAATCACAACATCAAAGGCGAAATATTTAACCTTTTCTGCACACCCCGACCCTAAAAAACTCTTCCAAACGCGTGTTTCACGTGGATTTAATCTTCTGCGTCAAACTTCAAGGGATGAACAAGATACCCAAGATTTCGCGGTAGATTGTCGACCTTTAGTAAGTCGCAATAACGAAGGAAAATTAGAAAAGATTCCGAATATTGAAATGGTATTCGTTGTCTATTTGAAGTCAATTCAAATAGATTTGAAAAATGTGATTGACCGTGAAGAATATCATAGATTAGATTCTTTAGAGAACGTATTATTATTTAAACAAGAATATTAACCAAATATATCGTAATAAGGATATTCCGTCATTTTTTCGGAGTGCTCTGTGACGACAATACCTGATTTCAACAATATGTCTCTATGTATAACCACCGTGTATGTGTGTTCATGAAACCAATCCGCAGTCATTTTGTAAAACCCGTGTCCAGGACCCGTTGCACCCCAACTATTTTCAATCTTAAATGCCTTGACTTCATTTTGTTCAAATTCAACACCAACGATCAACATAGCGTGATTGCAATGCGCGCGCCCCCAAACCATTCGGTCTTCCTTTGACATTTGGAGGCTGTTCCCTTCTGGGATGAACTTGTCTGGTCTGTACAATCCTTTAGCCATTCCCTGCACCTGAGGACACACGTCTTCATTCATGTTGCACGCAAACCAAACACCACGACCGAGCTTAATACTAAGAGTCACAGCGGCACATATTTGCTTCATGTCCTTAACGTTGAAGAAGAGTTCGGGCGTGTCTTCAAGGGATTGGTGTTGCGTAGTGTACCATGTCAGGTCTTTGGCCTCTGGGCGTGGGTCGTGGATAATTTGAATATGGTCGTCAATATCAAAATTCACGTCAATCGCATTAAACGTCGAAAGCGCTGTTCCTTTGAGACGAATCGGCTTATTCTCAATCGTTTCTAACGTCGACAAAAATTCGTTGCTCATAGGAGGTTTGCCCATACAGGAACATAATATATGCAGTACTTGCTTCAAACGTTCGTTGCGAAATTTATTGAATTCGAGGACGTCGTTAATCGTAGAACAATGTTGAATATCGTTTTGCAATAAATGACAGAGGATCGAATTCATTTCAGAAGAATGACTTGAAGGCCACGACTCACGGTACATATTTTTGGGCACAACACCATATTTACGAGCCAGTCTTCGGAAAATAATCCAATTACCACCGTCGTGCAATGGTTTGTCCAGAAATTCCGCTCTTTCGACAGGTGGTAAATCCTTCTTATAGTAAAAAAGATTTAACATGGCGTTGTATTGTTCAAAATAATGCCAAAAAAAGAGATACGATTGACTCAGTTCAAATGTTGGTTTTAATTTATTTTGGTTGATCAAAAGACGGCGAAAAATGTTGAGACCCGCAAACATCCAGCAACGACCACTATACATTTGATTACAGGGTGAGGCATTACCTGGTAAAACGATATTGAAATTGCGTTCTTCAAGAACAGACACTTTGTGTGGGTCTTGGTCTACTTGTTTGAGCGGAGTACTGTGCAACACCATCGTCAACGCATCAAGTTTTTCATCAGGCATCCATTTTGCAATTGTATCGAAACAAATGATTTTGCCATTGGATATCAGTTGTTTTGTTTTAGTTTGATGTTGTTTCGCCTCTTGCAAATCATTCTGAGCATGAACCAAATATTTTTCGGCGTTATGAATGCGCGCCTCTGCTTTTTTAATTTCGTCCATTGGTTTGGAATGAACAACAAACATTTTTGACAATAGACCAGACTTTTATAGGTGGAAAAAGTTCTTATTTTTTTTTCTCTTCTTTATGTTCATCCACTAGTTTATTCAAAAGTTTATCGTAATATGTTTTTGCTTTAAGTGTCAATTGAGTTAATTCGTCCAGGGTTGGTGGGGCCAAAGGGGCAGGAGGCAATGACCTTGCAGCAACCCATCCACAGATTGCGCCTGCTGTAAATTTCAACATTTATTTTGTCGGATATAAAAGTAAATAGGTTATTTTTGTCTTGTATTCTTTTAATTCATAATGCTAAGAATTTTGTTTATTTGAATTATCTATTTTTTAACTAAATTTCCTACTATACTCAGACCAATTCCCAAACCTACTCCTGCAAACGCCGAATTCAACATTTTGGTACCTAATGACTCTTCTTTTTGTTTGTGTCCTCGCCAATTTCCACTACGTATATGTATATTTCGCGAAACCCGTTGACATTGATGTAATTTACGGTCCAATTCACGCACCAATTTTTGCAGTTCTTTTATTTTTACAATTTGCAATTCTTTTATTTTTTTGGGTCTAGATGGGATTTTCTCACTTAAATTATACACACTTCGAAATTTGACCCAGAAATAATCTAAGGCATCGTCGTTCAGATATTCCAATAAAATATCGTTTTCTTCTATTTTTTCCAATCGTTCGATCATAGCGTCTCTACTGCGTGGTATTTGAAATTTATTATCACTGAGTGAATCTCGCAACCATTCATTAGACATGTCGCGGAATTTCCAATTATTATTATCTACACCTTCTAATCTGGCGATGATTTCAGTGCGTGTTCCCGTTTTCAATACACCAGTTTCGTCCGTTTCTTTTTGAAGTTGGATGTCTGTCATTTCGGAGTACAATATTACTCTTTCTTCTTGTAACACTGGTTGCTTCTTTATTTCCTTCACTTGTTTCACTGGCTTTATTGCCTTTTTTTGGACCAATTTCATATTTTTGAAGGGATCTTTTTTCCCCCATTTTATTATCTCATGTTTTATGGCAACAATAATTTGCGTACAATCATCGTCACTGCGCGCATATCGGCCAAATTTAACTCCTGTTGTTAATTCTATATCTTTCGCAATAGCATTCAATGCATGTAAATCATATTTTTTCATAATTACTTGTACACTCAGTTTGAAATCTGTGTAGAAATCACGAATACGTTTTTTTGTATTGAAAAAATTCATTTACATATATTGGATGATATTTATACAGTTATAATTATAAAATATCTTTGGCCGATGGGTTGGAACGCCCTGTCATAAATTGTATTGACCAATACAATGCAATCATAAATGTCAAGACCAAATCATCATTGCCTTGATCTTTACCTGAATAAATAATTTTGGGTTTACTGTGGTTGCTACCACGAGGGATGACGATTTTACTAAAGATACCCATCTGTTTTCGAAACATGCGTTTGACTCTCGCCCCACGTGCGTTTGCATCGCCATATGGATTGACGCAGATAAACTGGGAAGCATACCACACCCCAGACGACGCAAACCTTTCCACAGCGGTATTCGAATACAATTCTTTCCTTTTGTGGGTTGTAATCACACCAGGTTCACCTCTTTCCATCAACGACCGACACTTGGGTATATCTTTCAACATGTGAGACATATGGGACGCTTCGTGTCCTAGATTCGATTCAGGAACAAAAATAATCCAGGACGATGGAAAGATGTTACGAATTGCACGAACATGTGTTTCCAATAAATTTCTAATTTCACCATAACCTTTAACAGCGTGAGATTCCATTCCACAAATAGCGAAATTATTTGAATCTTGGTATAAGGAAACAATTGCCATTTGCGACGAGCCGCCGCCGTTCGGATCACAAGCGACAAAGATAACACGTGGTGTAGCAGGAGAAGTATAAGGTGCCCGTTTTGTAAATAAATCGAGCCAATCGTCTTGAAAAAGTGAGTTACTATCGTTCGTTGTCACCCCCATAGACTCGCGCAACATGTCCTCGGTATTATCGCCATAAATTTGACGAACCATATCTTGTTTACCACCAGATTTCCATTTTGGTAACAGATGTTTCATGTGTGTACATTTTTCAGGATGTGCACTCAGCTTACAGTCTTCACACACCATCGAAATTTGAATTTGATTGAACAGTTTATCCCCGGCCGCGTCGACCATTTCAAACATCATTGAATAAAAATTATTTGAATCTTGAGGTGTTGAAATACAAATTAACGCTGTCGTTTCAAGCTCCAACAGTGGTACAATCACTTCGTGAAACATTTTGATGGGCATAAATGCCGCTTCCTCCAGTAAAATCAAGTCACCACCGACACCACGCAGCTTGTCAGAACCCGATGGATAGGAGGCAACTTTACGGACGTCATTTCCCTCGCCATAGTAAAACAGAAATTCACCTTTTCGTTTGCAAGTTTTATCGTAATTTGTTCCCATTTGTTCATCTATCAGTTTGATAAACTCATGTACTTTGTCAAGCATACCATCCGATGCACGCTTTCCTGTCGAGAAAATACATAGCTGTGCCTTTTCAACACTCAAAAAGTACGACGCGACAAACATTGCAACAGCAGTGGTCTTACCGAAACGTCGAGGAGTAAGACACAAACATTGTTGCTTCAAATTGGGCCATTCGTTCATCGACATAATCTTGTCCATATCAACTTCGGGGTCGTCTTTGTATAGATGGAGTGCAACAGCTTGTAAAAAACTTTCATGGAATTGTTTTTGCATTTCAGAACGATCGTAGCCTTTGACATTATCCAATAACTTACGTATATTAGTCAGTCGGACATCTCCATAATTTTTTTGCTTTGTTTTGACTTGATTGGTCACCGTCTCATAGTGGGTTTTCGGTTTTAACGACACCAACGAATTTAACATTTCTTTCTGATAGTATTCATAAGCACCCACTAACAATGGACGGTAGGAAACGCGAGAAGATTCCATGCGACGACGTTTTTGATGTGGTGCAGATGACGAGGAACTGGAAGACATTTTGTAATGCATTAAAAACAACTAAATAGTCTTAATTTGTTAACATAAGGATTTACAAACTAACACGAAATATATTATCTGACTCAGACCTGGGACGCGTCGTGATCGGACGACTCTCTGATTCGGCGGGTATCTCTAACAAATCTCGCAGTTCTTTATTTTCGACATTAGACTCTTCCAATTGGTCTTGTAATGATTTAATGATCGCGGCTTGTTCCTTCAACTTTCGTTCTATTCTATGCACATATATGGGTTTCTTACGTTTTGTTAAAACGTGTTTCAATAGGGTTGGTGCCGATGACATTTGATATGTACAATTGGAGTAAATACAATTGAAAATTATTTAATTTGGATTTTTAAATTTATAAACAGCCTTTAATTTTTTCATTGTCCTATGAATTTTTAATTCGCGTTCTAAACGCATTGGCGATGTCGCTTCCTCGCACATGTCCACTATGTTTTTAATGGAACCCATTTCTATATTCGTAGGTATGACCGTCGGAAGTTGTGCCAAGTATTCAGAAACTTTGAATGCAGTTGAAATTTCAGGTAAAACAATATTAGATTCTATTTTATTTTCTACATCCACATTCATTCCGTCAAATGTCATTTGTTGTCTTAAAGCAATATTTTTGTTGATATTAAATGCACCAGAACTCTCTTCGTGCCACCATTGTACACATTGCAAGTCGTTAGCATGGAAAATTCGAAAATGTACGGCTTTATTCTGGCGCCAAAATATATGTACAAATTCTTGTACTGGTTGCATTTTGTTAGAATACACGGTTTTAAATACGATATTTCAATACCATTTTCCAAATGGGTTTGTTTTTTTCCAAATGGATTTGCTTTTCCAAATGGATTTGCTTTTCCAAATGGATTTGCTTTTTCCAATTTTCCTTTTCCAAATGAATTTCCTTTTCCAAATGAATTTGCTTTTCCAAATGAATTTGCTTTTTTTTCAAATGGATTTGCTTTTCCAAATGAATTTGCTTTTTTCCAAATGGATTTGCTTTGATTTGCTTTTTCCAAATGGATTTGCTTTGATTTGCTTTTTTCCAAATGGATTTCCTTTTCCAAATGAATTTGCTTTTCCAATTTGATTATCTAAAAAAATGAACTATATATGCACAGTAGTATAAGGCAAATGTTATCTTGGGGCTTATATAAAAAAGATACTACATGGGGTAAACGTTGCTGTCCTTGCAAAGAAGCTCCTGTATTTTGGTCGGTCAATTGGGCTGCTGCTTTGTTTCATTTGTTGAATACATTAGCTACATTGGGGTTGTGGTCCGCGTCCGACAATAAAGACCAAATGTATCAATTGACAGAAACTTCGGCACCATGGACGAACGGTACCGGTATAACCGATTGTTCGACCGTTGCGCCATCAGGTGCATATTTGTCATTTAAAACATCCGACGATTGGTGTGTGTCTCGTGTTAACGCCGTAACGAGTGATTTGTCGTTGTGGTGGTTGGTGATTGCGTTTCACTTTTTGTCTTTTGTGTTCCAGGCGATCGCGATGATGCAGTGGAAATGTTCTTGTTGTGGCCTGCCTTGGATTCGTGAAAATTATGTTGATGAAGTGAACGAACAAGGGACGAATGTATTGCGCATGATTGAATACAGTATCTCCGCAACTCTAATGCAAATTGCCATTGCGTTAGTGTTGGGAATTTGGCAACGTCTAGTGATTATGGGAATTGCATTCCTGACAGTTGTCACCATGTTATTGGGCCTTATTGCTGAACAGCTGAATGCATTGTCGAAATCAGACATTGACGCAAATACAAAAGGTGTTACGAAGACGTTGGCATGGGCAGCGCATTTCACAGGATGGCTGTCACTGGGGGGAGCATGGTCTATTTTAGGACGTCAATTCTATTACACCATACAATCATCTGCAACAGCCCCGCCCGAATTCGTGTATGTAGTTGTTGGTGTGATTGCCCTACTGTATACGGGCTTTGGTGTAATTCAGCTGATGCAGTTGTGTTTATCCGGTGATAAAAATTCGCCAAAATTGAACCGTGCCATTGAGATGGCGTACACGGTGAGTTCGTTGACGTCGAAAACATTTCTCGGATGGATCATCTTTGCCAATGCGTTAGGCGGTATGGCTCAAAGTTAAGTAAAAAATTAAGTATAAATAAACATATTTGTTGTTGTAATGGATATACTCCCTACATTAGATTTTGAAGTGGTTGCTGATAATACGGGAATGATGGACGAGGACGATCCTGGCGAATTTGTACCTTGTCATTTTTCTGACGACGAGGAAGAATCGCACGACTTGGATTGCCAGTGTGCTCTGTGTCAATATGGTGACGGTGGTTCGGGGGAGGCACATTCTGTCATTCAAAGAATGCAAGAAATTGATTCACAAATGGTTGGCAAAGTGCGTGACGAAGAAATTTACAATTTACAGGCGGATTTGTATCGAACACATGTGAAAGAGCCGTTAGAACGTCAAGGAATTGAGGCACCCGATGTGACGGCAGAGACCTGCAGGGCTCATTTTTCTAAGCATAGGATGAATATGAAGCGGATGATTGGTTCTGAAATTTCGTTTGTGAATTCGATGCAGAAACATGTGCGTCGTGAGAATATTTTGAGTCGTAATAATGTGACGGGTCGTACCAAAGTTGATAATGGTTCGATTAAACAGTGGATTAGTTTGAGTAAACACAAGTTGGATTTGATCAAGTACTACAAGAATACATTGTCAAAGGAGTCTGGTAAAAAGACGGCGTCGATAAAACCATACAGTTTCTCGTAATAAAACTTATATTTTTTTTTAAAATTTCAGTCGAACATTTTTTGTGAGTTTGTCTTTTGTCACTTTATCTCCAATATGTCGAGCCACTCCTGGACCATAGTTCTTATCGTTGAAAATACGATTGACTACAAGACGAGCTATTTGCTCTCTGTCGTGACGAAATGTGTATAAGGTTTTGACTATCTGTTTATATTTTTCAATAATTTTATTTCGGAATTTTTTTTTATCCCATTTGTTCTTTCGCATAAATGTTAAATCGTATTTTTTTCGCTCTTCAATTAACATTGTTGCGGTTTTTCCTTTCTTATTTTGAATTTGCGTGTCGACGTCTGGATTTTGAAGCAGAAGAGTTAATTTTTGTAATTTAGATTTTAAGTTGTCGTATTTACGTTCAAACTGTTGCTTGGTAGACTCTTCCGCTCTGACCATGGCGCCCGCCCAACTCGTTGGTCCTCCCCAATGTAAGAATAACGATGTAAGTGCGGTATTCCCATTGTTGTCAACTTCGTTAATGTTTTTTTTTAGGCTTGACATTTGATTTGGTACTGTCGTTATTTATAGGGTCGTTTTATTGATTTTTATAAAAAAAATCCTTTTTTAAATTTCTTCGCATGAGATGTGCAGTAAGACAGTATAAATAGGGATAATATTTTTTGCAATAACAAATGGCAAGTCAATCAGTAATGTCAGCATTCGGTCGTCAGACCCCAGGTCTTGGTACTGTTAATCAATCGGCACCTTTTTCATTTAAATCTTCTTCTGCCGTCGGTCGTGACTATGGTTCGAAACCTAGTGTCTCTGCGCTTATGAATCCGACATTGCACAACAATGTCCCTGAACCGATGGTGAATTCTACTGCGCGTGTTCCTATTTTCGCGCGTCCGTTCAGTCGTGGATTCGAGAAACATTATTCTGAGGGTGATGTTTTGTTTGTCCAGCGTGGTGACGAGCGTGCGTCAATGACGAAGCACCATGGTTCTCAGAATGTCGTAGCGAACATTCCGGTTTTAAATTACTTGTTACGTACTACTAAAATTGGCGGTAATGATGATGCTACCAAAGACAAACTTAAGTATGATACTGTTGATAAGGTATTGGCCGCTTTTAATTATTTTGGTATTTTGAACAATGATATGGATACGGGTTCCAAATGGCAGCGTTTGTTGAATGTCAATGTTCGTGGTCGTTCTCGTGTTGCCAGAATGTGGAAACCTATGGAGGGCCGTTTAAAACGTGGTGACCAGTTGTGGTTGGCTTTTGTTGAAACGACGACGAAAAAAATCCAAACTTTTGAGGGACCCAATGGTGTGCGCGAGGCACTTCCATCAGGCACGACTTATATCGAAGTTATCCCAACATTGGATTGCTGCAAGGAATTTAAAAACGCGTTATATTTAATTCCAGTGGGTATTGTATCACAAGTTACAATGAAATCACCTATCCGTGGCGTCTTAAAAGCAGCTTGTTATGTCACTGAGAAATGTAAACTTTTAGAACGCATCGAAGTGCTCATGCGTATATAAACAAAAATGCCGTATATAAATCACTTCATATTTATTAATAATGTATTCTTCACAAAAACGTAGACGCATCAAACCTTTCGCTAGACCTACTTCTTTTGATATTAATGTGGTGTATGATATTCGTCACTACCAGCATGTCAAATATGGTAATATTATCGATCCTTATTTCCCAACTGCTGGCGAACCAGAAGCTTTTCAAGTGATGGAAGGAGAACTTCTGATGCAGACCAAAAGCGCATCTGTGCGTCGTTACGGCGATCACCAAATGCATGTGTTCTCTTTTGCTAATGGTCTAGAGGCTGTTGATAAGCGTGGACGCGTCACTGGTGTTTTGAATGCCAACGACGGCGATAATCCTGACAAAGCCGCCATCCTTTCTGGTCTCAGATACGCTGGCGTTGCTGTGACTGAGTTTACGCCTGAAAAAGATGTCTTTGAACAGGGCTTTGTCTTGACCCTTGCTGGCCTTAACACTCTTTTCAACAACGGTGCTTCGATTATTTACCCTGGTGATATTTTGTGTGCGGACATTCCACGTACCGCCGCTGGAAATCGTAAAAACAGAGCTTTACAGACGGGCATTCCGCGTGATAAATTGCAATTTATCACAACACCATATAGTGAGTTGAAAACCCAAGTTGGCGAAGAACTTGCTTCTCGTTTTATTTTGGGCACCGCATTGTCTTATTCTCGCCCAGGTAATCCAGTAGACGTTGTCTTACACCGATGCAACGTCGTGTGTGCACGAAATGCCAATCCACAAACACCATTGGTTATTCCAGGGAGCGGTTCTTCCTCGAAAAAGAGTCGTAGTACCAAAAAGACTTAAAGAAACGTAAAATATAAACAAGTAATTTCTATTATAAATAGACCTCTTTTATTTTTAATTTGAATACTATTTTGATGACGTGTACATTATGTAACCTTGAAGTAGGTACCAAAAATCTCGCAGTATTTGAATGTGGACATGAGTTTCATTTGTCATGTGTATTTAATCAGAAATTTAAAACATCGTGTTCAATATGTGTTCAGGATGTCTCACTATTACCAGACCTTGGCGGTGACCGTGAAATTGCGATAGGTGCCGATGTGGAAGCGCGAGTTCGACGCCGCCAACTACAACCTTCTTCTAATTTATCTTATGGTGAAAAAGTGTTACGTTTAATATCTCCATTGACACCGAAAGCGACCACTTTTACTGACCATTTGAATCATAACAAGCGTTTAATGGTCATACATGATTACGGGTTTTCGCCGTCGGATGCTGTACAAGAACGTATCCCGTGGTCCAAGATCTATTCTAGATATTCGTCCACGGATATATTGGAATTCGGTTTTCGCTGGGAACACATGGCAGCGATGAATGTATTCCCTGCACAAATCACATCTTTTTCATGGAGTCAGCAACAACACACGTTACAATTAGATGCGACTAAATTATTAGCTATTCGTATGACTATTACTGAATTGGCAAAGATGAAATATACGACTCATCAATTAGTTGAGATGGGATTTGATTGGTCTGTATTGGCCCGTCTTGGTGCGAATGTCGACACGTGGAAACAATTTAAATTTTCGATCCAAGATATCAAAAGGAATTGGTCACCCACACTATCACAATGGGTTGCGGCTGGGTTTTACGATAAAGACAGAGTTGATAAAGCTGGTTGGGCGTTATCTGACGTGTTGGATACATTGCCTGCGATGACGGAACGATGTTCTGGTCGTGTGTTACGTCTTGCTTTTTAAAAATGTATAGAATAAATAAAGTGAAGATATAAGAAAGATAAATATCCAGAATAATTCGTCGGAATCAATATATTTCAATGATGTTGTTGTATTTATGGATGATGGTATGGACCACGTATTTTCTTCGACAACATTTACAGTAGACATTTTATTAATTATAAATGATGTAAATATGTATTGTTCTTATCATTTTGGATTTTTATTTTGTATTTTTAATTTTTGTTGGTCTATGATATTTTTAGGAATGGGTTGTTCGTATTGTTTGAGCCATGGTTTGTAACAAGTATTGCATATTGCAATTGTATCTTCTTTATTATCGTTAATTGTTTTGATGGTTGTCCAAGAATCTTTGCCTCTGAATGTTTCACAAATATAACAATTTACTGACGTGTATAATGTACCTTCTTTTAAACATTGTCCACAAGTAAACCCGTGTTTGTCAATTTGTTCTTTATTGAAAGTGGTCGGATTTCCACAAGATGGACAAAAAAGATATAATTTACTCTGAAACTGAAACAAACCACCGACCATATTGAATTGAATGCATTCCGTAGTTGCACACAGATCATTTTGCATTTGTTTGCGTTGAGTTTTCCAATCTTTTTTGACTCGTCGTTTTCGATGTTCCTCCAATTCTTCACCATCTAAAAAGTTGTCAACTGTAATACGTTTTCTCTTTTTTGCGTCTGTTTTTTCACACCGGCGTCCACAATAACATTTGAGGGTTTCATCATCGATAATGACTTTATGATGGCCGTTTGCAAATAAATTTGTACATTTTGCGTTTTTTTGAACGCAAAACCCTTTGAAGGTGTTACATGATAAACACATGTAAACTATACCAACGTGTGGTTTCATATCGTCTTCATGTTTGAGACCATACCTCCTACGCAATGCAGCACATTGTTTGTCGTATATATGTTTCGGTAACGGAAAGATGCGGATATTGTAATGTGTTTGTTGAAACGCGGTAAACAATTCTCTAATAGCTTCAAATTCGTAGCGTGTGGACGAATTCAAAGTTTTTCGTAATTCTGTCCGATATGTATTTTGTTTCGAGTGTTGGTACATATTGATGAGAGCATCAATCGATTTTTGATTAACATTGAAAAATTTTAACCACTCAATATGTGGTTCGCCTCGTTCAACCCGTGCCACCATTTTCCGCAATAGTTGACAATATTCTCTGGGAAACTTGACGTGAGGATTCACTTGATGTTTGGACTCATCAATTCTGTCACATATCGAAATCACATTTTGTGTGAAAGATTGGCGTTGCGGTCGATATAAATTTCCTAGTTGTTGCTTATTAACATGTGTTAACGAAGATTCAATTTTGGACAACCAATCTTTGATAGATTTGGAACGATAAATGTTTTCTTCCACGGTTTCACGCACACTATCCATTGCATTATGAACAGTTTTTTCAAAGACATTCCATTTGTACGTTTGACAGAGTCTTTCGTATAGTGCAGGGATCAAATACATGGAATACGTCAGGAACTCTTTAATAATGTAAAAGAGAAGATGTTGATATGACGTAAATAACCATTCTTGTAATTGCATTCGATTTGGATTTGAATAAATGAACCGACGAATAATATCTTTTCTTACTCTCCATGAAGGTCGGAATTTGCAATGTTTATACATTCCCAAGAGTGAACACAGTAAGGCTGAACGCATAAACTCATGTACTAAATCATCCGTTTTACAATAATTAGATATAATTTCTCGTAAATTACGAATTTGACAACGTTGTGGCAACGCTTTGCACATGAGATGTACGATTGGCGCCATTTTTTGTTTGTTTTCATTCCAAAATGAGCAATCGAGTTGTAATGTTACAATATCTGGTAGATTGCCTTCTTGTAGTACATTTTCAGTTTTTGGTTGATATTTATGAAAGATCGAACGAATATTTGTTCCGTCTTCTAGACCACACATGAGTGGTACATGTGCGTCGTAATAAATATGGAGACAGAATAATATTTCCGAATCTGTTTCAATTTCGAGTAGTTGTACCGTAAAATGTATGATTGTTGCGAATGCTTTGACCATTTTATTGTCCATAGACGGTGGGTTCCAAATAAATGTTGTATCGTGCATTTCTACAGTTTGGAGTCGTTCCCAAAATGAACCAATGAACAACCATTCGTATTTGGAACCAGCGTAATGGTTTAGAAGCGTTTTTTCGGGCATGGTTCTTCGAAAACCATCGTTGAATTCAAAAGGACATATGCGCCCGAGACTTAATTCAATGTCTCGAGCGCCTGCGTTAAAAAATGATTCTGTTGTCCTGGGTATTTCATACGCCATTGTTCATAATAGCGAATTCCATCGTTAATACGAATACGGTACGCGTTCCGCAAATGAAGGACGATCGGTTCAAGAATTCCCTGAAATATTGTCGGTGAAGATAAAATGCAATCTTCCATACAGTATTCTCCTTCTTCGCCGACAATGTTTCTATAATCTTGCAACATGACGTTCGATTTAACTCCCATCCCATCGGCGCGGATATTAATGAATGCACGCGCAATTTCAGAGCGTTTGCACATTAAACACAAACGACCTTCAGCAGGCAATTTAGCCGTTCGTTTATATTCTTCTTCTTCGGTTGGAAGTAAGAATTCACGAATTACAAATGCATTTTCAGTCACATGTGTCAGGTGCATCCCCTGACACTGTTCTCCCATAATACAAGGCCGTTCTTTACGAACAGGTTCACGCAAATATTCTTCTTCGTATGCGCGCGACACAACTTGAATAGATGTTCTTACATGTTCTTTGTGCTTTATATCTTCGGGTGATAGAGTGTCAACAGGTTTTTGTTGCAACAATGCGCGCACATAGGGGAAATCATAAGGTCTGAGATGAGATAAATCGGTACGGTGCCAGAAATCCTTGTTTTGTTGATTGAAGAATGTTGTTTCTGCAACCATCACCGTCTTCGAACGTATTTCTTCCGGATTTGATGTTTGTAAAATATCCGGTGTTTCTTCCGATGGCTGTTCAGGAAGTGATGCAAATGTATATGTAGTTCCTTTATGACGTTTTGCACTCGGCGGTACACTAGGTTGAAAATCGTTCCAATGGTTTTCCATATTTAAGTTTATTATTTTCATATATATAGTCATTATTGATCACTTATTTTTCTTTTGGATTCAAATTTGTCTCTATTTATTGTGCTTTGTTTTTAATCATATGCGGGTTTTTTTTACAATTTCGGCTTTATTATGGTCGTGGTTGGTTGGAAGGTGTCTCGCAGTAGGAATAAATACTGAAATTTTCAAGTTACAATCTTTCAATGTTGATTCTTGGTATAATTTGACTCTAATTCACCGCCGAATTCCGCCAAAGATTGTCAAGTATTCACCGATTCTAATAGGAATATTAGCAATTCCTATTCTATTCATTGACGACGATCTTGTTCACTGTGTTGCAGTGGTCGCGTTGGTATCAGAACATTGTTATATTCCCATGTTTATTGCGCGAATACAGAAATCATTGTCTTTATGGACTTTTGCAAATATTTTATTAAACATCGTTTTGTTGTGTATTTTGCAAACACACTGGATAATATATTGGCATTTACTGCACGTTATGTTACTTAGTTGGTACTTGTCTGTAGAGCTGCAACTTGGTGATAACATTGTTTATAAAATAGAAGAAAATGGTCGTCAACCTCGGGTATAAAAGTATGATTCTGAAAAGAACAAATGTCGGCCTCCATTCAAAATAATATACGATTGCGCATTTTTTTAATTTTAGTGCTGTCTATTATAATTAGAATCACAAGAACACAAGCTTCGACATCGGTGCATAAAGCCAGTGGTATTCTTGAAACAAATTATTTTATATATGGATTGGTCATGATATGTTCATTATTACCATTCAAATCGTCATGGGTTGTTGCATTTTGTGGTCAAATAGTTGCTACGATATTAAACATATCTGCATTATCTTTGGCATTAATAGCTACTTGGCGTTGCAAAGATCAAGTTGGATGTGTTCAAACAATGCCTTTCTCTATTGTTGTACTTTTTTTTACATTGTTAGTTGCCATTTTCGATACGCTTCAAACATGGTCCATTTATCAAATATTGTCCGGGCCTATGATTATAACATCGGCCCCACAACGCACACGCATATTGTTCGCTTGGGCGTTTCCGTTCGCTTATCTTATTAATTTTACATTGATGTTCAATTCACAATGGACTCCTTTGGTCACACCGCATCTAGTAGGTGACACATTAATTATTTTAATGGCAAATTCTGGAGAAAGTGTTATTTTAATCACTGTCATGATGACATTAGTCGTATTTGATGTTCTGGCCGCGATGGCAATTATAGATAGTCTTGTTTTAAAAGCAATATATGTTCAGATTGCTCTCACACTCGGTGGTATATTTATATATTTTGGAGCGGTTCAAATGAAACAGAAAGATTTAGAATATACAGAGTCTACTGTTCCCATAAAAATGGAACAACAAGATTTCGAATATGCAGGGTCCAAAATGTCCGGACCAACATTAGTAAAACGAAATAAAAAAAAATCCAAAAAATTACACTTTTGACTATAAACACCGAACAAATTATATTATAATGTCAGACGAAGAAGGCCCACCCACCACACGAAGATATCCGGAAACACCAATGCCAACTCACGAAGAGCCTGAACGTGACGAGGAGGAAGTACCAACAACAATTAGTTTTTGGAACAATTCCATTCTTCTCCTTTTCGTAGCGATTACAATTGGACATTTTTGGACAGTCATGGCGTTACAGTCCGATGTTAATATTATTAAAGTATATCAACAAGAACATGTTGGACAATATAAACACATAGTAGATTTATTAGAAAATATGCAACAAGTCAAATGGCAAATGGTTCCATCATCTTAATAAATCCAATAAGTCGAACTATGGAAGACTATATACGTGCCTCAACTTTGGATAAAATGGTAAGAAAATCAAAAAAACGTAAAAGAGATCCAGCTAGACCAAAACGTGCAATGACACCATTTTTATATTTTGCATGTGAAAAACGCAAAGAGTTGAAAGAGAATGGTGAAAAGATGACTTTGCCCGATCAGTCGAGACGCATTGCTGATATGTGGAAAAACGTTGAAGACAAATCTTCTTATGAGGCATCTGCATCTGTTGATCGTGCGCGATACAACCAACAGATGCAATCGTATGTTCCACCTACGAAAATTAAGAGACCGCGTTCTTCCTACGCATTTTTCATGCAAGCTGTCCGAGGACGTATTGCGGAGACTTTTCCAGACAAAACGCCACGCGAATTGATGTCAGATATTGCAGTTGCTTGGAGACAGATTTCCGAGAAAGAGAAAAATAGCTACACTGAAATGGCAAATGAGGACAAAAAACGATACAAAGATGAAAAAAGCGCTGAATCTAGTATTTAATAATAGTAATAATAAAGATAATATGTTTTTTCGAAAATATTTGGCTTTTTATGATTCTACATTTCCATGGGTTTGGTGTATCATTTGTTCATGGTGGCTTGACCGTTTATTTGTCGAACTTGGGCACAGATACAAGGATTCCGAAGTGTGTACGCATAATGATCTGCAATATGTACACATTCACCAATATTTAACGGCGGCCGCGATTATTGTTCAGTCAATTTCCCAAATAAATTCGAGAAAAAAACAATTCAATAGAGAAGTGATCTTGATAGGGTCTTCAAGAACATGTCTCGTTCATATTTATTTGTTACAAGTTGTGTTTATTGTAGGATGGACATCCATTCTGTCAGTGTTATTGGATGTATCACCATGGTTGTGTAAACATACAATATTGGAGTATAGAGCTTGTATAGCGACCGCATCATTTGTCATGCTTTGTGGAACAAGTTTTATAGAAAAAATATCGTGGGATTGGTCACTTCAACGCGGTATAACGAATTTAGATAGTATTTAAATACAATTTTTTTTCTTTACAGACATCATACTGCCGAGTGCCGGTCATCATATGTGTTTTCTTCGTCCTCAGATTCTTCCGGTGAATCGTCCAGTTCTTCTGGCGAATCGTCCAAAGTAAATGCGTCACTTCTTATATCTTTAAACTTAGTCCCAGAATCGAAAATAACCTCTTCCTCATCTGATTCCTCCGCTGCTTGAAGCTCAATATTTTCCTCTTCATTCACAACCCCATAATGGTCACCTTTCCACCATCGCAATGCTTCCGAATTATGAGTTACAAACCACGTACAACACATGATTACCGCAGAACAGGTCGCAACAGTTAATGCAACATATACCATCGCGCCTGATTCTACCCAAGGGTCGTTTGCTGTATTATTTGTTTCATTACTCATTAATGGATTTTTCAATTAGAAACTTAGTATATAGTCCAATTGATGAATCCATAAATGCAACCCCAACTGCGTAAAACACGTTTCATTATAATGATTATTCTTACGTTATATATCAATTTAATCCTGACAAACCTTGTTTCATTGCGTCAATACTGGTATCAACATTCGGTTTTAAACGGAACAAAAATACAACCACTATATGATTCATTATTCCGAGATTGGGTACACGGGTACGACATACCTTCGCCAACAATGGTCACTATGCGTGAGATGGTAGACTTTTGTACGTATTCTTGTGTCATTTTAGTCATCTTATCATGGACACTATGTTCGCGCAAACCAATCATTATTGCAAAGGGCCTAATGACCCAAATGGTTTTAATTCCAGCTTTTTCCATTGCCCAATTATTAACGATCATTCCAGATTCAACTCCAAATTGTTTAGAAATTTTCGACATACCTGTATCCAGGAATATCGATTGGGTGTTTTGGCGATATCCCAAACGCGCATGTGGAAATATGATATGGTCATCTGACATAACACAACTGATCATATTCACGTCATTGGCAACACAAATGGTACCACGAAGGAAAACAAGATTGAAGAAAACAGTATGGGTCGCTGGGGAATTATGGACCTTATTTACACTTATATTTGTATTTAGTTCACGATATCAATACAGCGTCGATGTCGTTACTACATATGTCATCGTAAAATTAGCAATATCAAATCCAACCATAGAACATTTAGCAAAGTACTTTTTTGTTGAAAATGGTGAATATTTTGAACGCGTTTTAATGCAAGAATTACCTAATATTCAGACTTTATAAGAAAAGACTATTTAATAGACAATTCTAATGTAAATGAATCCAGCAATTGCTAATATGCAGCAGTTAGTTGCCCATTGGAAAACATTGCAAACGAGCAAAACGAGCAAAAAACGAAGACGCGAACCAGACGAACAACCCGCGCGCACTAAGTCAAAAACTCAAGACCACGGACATTCAAATACAACTTATCAGCACCAACGTGAAACGCAATTAACGCCCGAACAGAATTCATCTTCTTAAACGCCGAAGATATGTGTATTTTTCGCTTCCGTTTTTTTGTGAGGCTGTCAATATACACCATAGGTATTCGTTTGGCACGAACGTTAACAATAATACCCACTTCATTTTTATGAACACGTAAACAGTGGGATTCTAATTGAAATTGCGTTTTGAGATTTCGAATAAAAGAAACAAAACAATATTTTCGAAAGAACATACGATTTTTCGAACAATACCGGGCTGGAGTCCATGGTGACCACACTGTCAACGGTTCCGACAGATGTTCCGACCATAAATGACGAGTATGCTTTGTAATATTGTTTTGTACGCCGTAGTATCTCTGACAAATACCACGGATATTTTCTTTGGTCGGTTGTGTCAAATTGTACTGCTGTCCAAACATAAACCATTCATTTTCAGTAATTTTATATTTCTTACACACCAATGACCATACGTAACGGAGATTTAATGGACTAAATTGTACAATGATTTGAATCACGTCCATAGGAATCATTTCGTTCAAACTTGGTAATGTATTTATACTTTGTATTTAAAAAATCATTTATGTTCCACAAAATATATAGAATCTATTATTCCATCCTAAACAAAGTTTAATACTATGCATAAATCCATCATATGTATATTAAATCAATATATAATGAACGCAATTTAGTTATTATATGAAAAACAAATTAGAAATAACGTTTATTGGTTCGTTATTTTTTATAGCTTTGTTTTATTTTTATTTGCATTTTATGGTGACAAATACAGATAACGAACAATATTTATACAAAAAAAAGCTCAAGATAGTTCTAACTAACAACAACATTGAAAATCAAATGCCAACCGTACTTGCAAACGAAAAACTACCGACCATGTATGTACTAACAACAGGGGTTCGAAAGTTTGACCCGTTGGCTGGGTGCGAAACGATAACTGTTATAGGACAAAAACAGACAAATACAGTAGCACCGACTTTTGACGAGGGGTATGGTCCAAGAAAATGGCCAGATGGTGCCAGGGGTGTGACGAATGGTCACGTCACTATTTGGAGGAAGATTGCGGCCGAATGTTCCGGCTGGTGTTTTGTGTCGGAGGATGATGCAATCTGGCCAAACGGAATTCCATCAGAATTACCGTCTGATGGGTTTGTCTCCTTTTTCAAGGAGGCGGTGTGCGCACAGGCAACGGGCGCATATTCTGAGAACTATGACAGTGTTGTTAAAGTTGTGGTACCAGGTAAATGCATGCCGTACGGAGCAGTAGCCTATGCAATCACGGGTGATTTTGCAAAAATGTTATTATCAAAATTACCAATGTCCAAACCCGTCGATCATTTCTTATGGGAACAGGCCGTGGTGCACAAGAAGGCCTATGTTAGTCGGCGTTATGTCGTTCGGCACAAAAAGGGCAAGTCATTGCGACAACACGCACCCGTGGCAATGTTGTCAAAGAACCCTGAATATGTACAAGGAACGGGAATTTCTGATGAATATGGT
>TARA_B110000285_G_scaffold38146_1_pt1 | contig 27177 bp, 20 predicted proteins | sample TARA_B110000285 | Tara Oceans TARA_B110000285 (sample SAMEA4397756) | marine metagenome | biome: Polar Biome; feature: [SRF] surface water layer (ENVO:00010504); material: water (ENVO:00002006), including particulate matter (ENVO:01000060) such as... | depth 5 m
AATTCATAAGCCCTGAATCTTATCCGTCGGTTTAGAAATCCACATTCGTTGTTAATAACTCAGGGAAAAATGAGTAGAAATCCAGTGTTCTAAATCCTGTGAATTTAATAGCTTTGGTGGTTAAACATTATTGAAATGAATTTTGTAATCTCAAGTGCTACCTTATTAAAGCATTTACAAGGAATCTCGGGAGTTCTCAGTACGAGTAACACGCTTCCTATCCTTGATAATTTCCTTTTCGAAATCGTTGATGGTCGAATGACTGTTGCGGCTTCAGATCTGGAGACAACAATGCGCACTTCTATGGAAGTTGAAGCAAAAGAAGAAGGAAAGATTGCTATTCCAGCAAAACTCCTTTTAGACGTTCTTAAAAACTTACCAGACCAGCCTTGTACTTTCTTGGTTGACACATCGAACTTTGCAGTTGAAATTGCTTATGATAACGGGAAATCAAAAATGGTTGGATACAACGGTGATGACTTTCCAAAAACACCAAAATTAGAAAATTCAAGTTCTATTAAAATTTCGGGAAGTATTATCTCAAATGCGATTAACAAAACCTTGTTCGCTACTGGAGTTGATGATCTTCGTCCGGTAATGAGCGGTGTCTTTTGTCAATTTTCACCAGAGAGTATTACTTTCGTTGCAACAGATGCACATAAATTGGTTCGCTACACAAGAACGGATTCTAAAGCTGATGGAAGTTCATCTTTCATCTTGCCGAAAAAGCCATTGAACTTGCTTAAATCAAATATTAAGGGCGAGGAAGAAGTGCAATTGGACTACAACGATTCGAATGCGGTATTTACATTCAATGATATCGTTTTGGTTTGCCGATTGATCGATGGAAAATATCCAAATTACGAAGCCGTGATTCCAAAGGAAAATCCAAACGTATTAACAATTGATAGATTGCAATTTTTGAGTTCTATCAAGCGTGTTTCAATTTTCGCAAACAAAACAACACACCAAATCAAATTGAAGTTGGCCGGGTCTGAATTGTCGCTATCTGCAGAAGATATTGATTTCTCAAACGAAGCCAACGAGCGTTTAACATGTAATTACTCTGGTGAAGACATGGAGATCGGATTTAACTCGCGTTTCTTAATGGAAATGTTGAATAACATTGACACCTCTGAAGTTCGATTGGAAATGAGCGAGCCAAGCAGAGCTGGTTTGTTAATGCCATCAGAATCTAATGAAGACGAAGATATTTTAATGCTAGTGATGCCAGTTATGCTGAATCGTTAGGAATTAAACGCTCTACTGTTAAAGCCATCTCGTGTAAACTAGATGGCTTTTTTTGTGTCGAATTAAAGAAAAAATCAATAATGGAAATCGTACTGCACTTTTTAGCCATTCTGGTAAAGCCTTAAAAGTAAGGGCTCAAACTGTACTAACAAATTCTTAAATCATATCGGATTTTTTCTTCTTAAAGTTTCTAAGATAAATGGCGTCAACGAAGACGAGAAATCGAATAGAAACACTGTTGATTTGAGGCTGATCGAAAAGAGAATCAAACGTTCCGAAATAACTTGGATCTAAGTCTGATTTTGAGCGAAACAGGTTATTCTTATAAACCACTCTCAACTCGCTTCCTGGAACGAAAATCCAGCGATAATTTACGTCGACCGTGAAAGCGTTGTAATTCGTGTTGTGCACAGATTCTCCTTCACTATCGAGAGGATCATACGCACTTGGCTCGGTCCAACCGCCATTCATTAGTGATCTAAATGAACTGTAATCCACCTGTTGCCAATAATGGCGCAGACGTAAATCGATTCCCATTCGATTGGTAAAAACAAACTGGCTTTCGATGGAATTTTCAACCACAACTCTATCGCGAACGCCAAGCAGAACCTGATCTTCATAACCTATTTCATCTGGAGAAATATACCCATAATCTTTATCGAAAAAGTCCACATCCACGTTGACGACAAGGTTCCAACTGTCAGAAATTCTGAACCTCGGGCTAATAAAAAATCCTTTTCCGTGCTGACTCGTTCCAAAGAAATTCTTGAACCAGAACCGTCCATCCAGCGCAAACCGTTTGCTATAATCACTGGTGAAAAATGTTGCCAATTCCACGCTTGGATTGAAACGAACATCTCTTCCAAAATCTCTTGATTCAAAATGGTTCACACTCCCAAAAGGGTTGACATTCCCTGTAAAATTGGCATAAAGTTGCTTCTTATGAAGTGCCCCTAACCTCAAATTGAATTGCGTATATGAAAACAATTGCGGTTTATAAAGTTCCGCATACCGCCATCCAAGGCGTACATCTCTTCGGTAGAAGTTCTTGGTTCCTTTAAAGTCATTCCAACTCGCTCCAGCACTATATCCTCGCTCATTGTTATTGTAAAGAAAACCAAGATCGTTTGGGTCGTACGTATCGCTTTCTTCCCAATAACCGAAGTCGTACTGAATCAGACCAGAGACTTTAGCAAATTTTGCAGTAAAACTGTGTCCGTTCACTACTTCGTCTTCAATGACATTTGAAGCTCTCAATGTCGATGAAAGTTTGTATACCCCGTTCTTGGAGAACAAATTCACCTGCCCTACACTCACATTGGCATCTCTTGCACTGCCTTCTCTCGTCACATTAGTATTCACAAATGAAACTGCACTGTTGTTCTTCAAGTTTTGAGAAAGCACAAATACGTTGTAATTCGTCAAAGGATTCGTGAGCACCAGTCGTTCCACTCCATTTGAATCTAAAATTGAGGCGCTTGTGCGGCCTTCAACAGAATTAAAAATTCCAATTCCAAGTCCATTTTTTGTTCGCCCAGAAACCTTTGTTCCATTTATAAGCGGAGAAGAGTTCGGGCTGCTTGCTAGCGTTTCATTTGTCTCTAAGTCATTAATAGCATCGTCGTATCGGTGAGGTCGTGCCCCAATTCGTCTGGAGTAAAACACATCGCCGATTTGGAACAGGTCAGTTCCTTCGATAAAGAAAGGGCGGTTCTCATTGTAACGAACTTCGAAAGGCCCGAGGTTTAAAACCTGCTGATCAGAAGTGGTTTGGCCAAAATCGGGAATCAAAGTCATGTCCAATGTAAATGCATCGTTCAATCCGTATTTCAAATCCACTCCATAAGTTAATCTGCTTTTCCAGGTTTGGAGTCCGCTTTCCTGATCGAATGAATTCTCAACATAACCAGTTGCATAAGGTGTGATTGAAAGTCGTAACGGTGATTTAACATCTTTCAAACCTTTCATATAACCCGACTGCGTTATTCCTCCATATACTTGCGGATCAATTGGATTCCAATGGGACATTTCACGACTTCTTCGAACTTGTCTCCAAAAATTCATTTTCCATTCTTGAACCGGCTTATTTGGAAAACGAACCGCTGAATACGGAATTCTAATTTCAAACGACCAACCAAATTCTGTTTTCGAAACCGCACTTTTCCAAACTGCATTCCATGAATCGTCCATATCATCGGACGACTCCAATCCATCTATTTCAACACCCGCAGCGGTTACCATGAAAGCAAACGCATTAACGCTACTCGCATAAGGATCAAGAGAAATGCCAAACCAATCGGCATTTCCAGTATCATCTCTTTGTGATAAAGTATAACTTACAGAATCAGGATTTGGGTCATAAAGATTCCCTCCGAAGTAGATGGCGTCATCGTCGTAAAAAACGTGAATTTCAGAATCGAATTTAGATATCGCTCCGTAAGAAGGAGAATTCACTGTAAATTTATCTGCAATTTCTGTGGTTTTCCAAACCTTTTCATTAAGAAGTCCATCCATTTCTAAAACGGCATCTTGTTGCTCAACATGGTATTCACGCTGAGCATAAGCAGATTGCCCGCAGGATAAGAATATTAAGCAAAGAAAGAGCAGTTTAATTTTCATTTGTATCCACTAATACATATCAAAACTAAGGAATAGACGGGTTGCTAACGCAATTTTTACAAATGATTAACAATAGAATTCTTCAACGGTTGGAAAGAAAGATGAACGGCTGTTAGACTTAAACAACTAGGATGCAAATATCATCGATTTGCTCATGAAATTAATTTTATTCGTTGATTTATCAATTTCTTGGCGTTCTACTTTCAGCTCTATAATTGAGAAACCGTATTATTCATGATCCACAGATGCTCCATTTACAATCCGTCCATTGTTTGCACTTTCTGGCTTTAAAACCCAATAATTCTGATGCGCTCCAGAAAACTTTAAATACCTCCTATCCTTGTCGACATAACAAATAGGCAAATGAAACACTTCATATCCTAAAAATAACACTTTAATAGATTTTGAAAGGATTAAAACCTTAAGATCAACTTTAAGTTGAACCGACGCTGTGTCAAGTAATTAGGTATTGAGTAGTAAACACCTTGTGTATCTTGAATCCACTGTTTAGAAAGAACATTGTTTATACCCAATAAATTAAATACCTCGAATGAAATTATTGCATCGGTAAACCTTCTAGACCAGAAACTTTCTTGAATTTCTTCATTGATCGGGTCAGTCCCTGCATTCTTCAACTTTCTTAGCTCCTGAGCGGCGACTTTCTGCTTATGGCGGTAAAGGAAATCATAGGACGTTCCAAAATCTACTCTAAAGTAGGACTTCATACGCAGTGTATCTCTGTATCGGTTTAAGTCTGGCGGTCCGTAAGGCAATCTTGATCCAAATTGGATACCAACTTGAACGCTAATACTTTCATACTTAGGCATACGGTCTTGAATCAAAGCACCGAAATTCATCCATTGATCTGTTGGTCTTGGAATATAACCGGGCTCAATAATAGCACTATCAACAACCGTTTGATCTTCGCTAATTCCAAAGATGATCTTGTCACCCGCTTCGTTGTAGTATTCCGTGAATTGATCTGTTAAGACATCTTCCTTCGTATTCAAGAAACCAACTTTAAAGAACGATTCAATTCCAGGAACAAATTGACCATGGATATTAAGGTCAAGACCATAAGCGTAGCCAACAGCATCATTATTCGCAAAGTAACGCGTTCTAACATTGTCAATTTCATACGGATTTACATTCCACAAATACTTATAATAGGCTTCTGCTGTAAATTTGAATGGAACTTCTCTATCCCACATATTGAAATAAACATCTGTTCCCGTAACAATGTGCAATGATTTCTGAGAAAGAACATTCATATTTAATCCTCCTTCAAACGTCCTAAATTCTCTGTAAAAAGGTGGTTGATAGTACAATCCTGTAGCTACTTTAAAGACAACATCTCTTCTTTTTACAACAGAATCATCCACCATGTAAACCCTTGGGAAATATTTCAAAGTAGCTCTTGGTGTAAGGTAAAAATCGTCATTTGCGCTTGTATACCCCCCTCGTAACCCAAAGCTCATGGCCAATTTAGATCGCGATTCTCTGATTGTATCTCTGAACGTTACCTTCTCTTTAACTCCAAGTTTATTTTTGTATTTTTTGGTCACTTCAACAGAATGGTTCAATTTGTTTTTAGACCAAATTGAATTGAGTTGAACAAAGGACGTATAGCGTTGCGATCTTAGACTCAACTTGCCTTTAATCGTTTCAAACAATTGAATTTCATTGGGTGGGGTTTCTTCAGGTGCAACAGAATAACCCGCAGAATCGATCATTCTCCATTCACTTAACACATCTTGAAAATCGTCCATTTGGAAGTTGACTCCCCACTTCAAAACATTGCTTCTGAACTTTAATCTTTCATCATCTTTATACCCCTTATTGAGCTGATGATCGCCATGATGATAGACATTGATAATCGTTGCGTTCAGTCTATTTCTCGCATGATTTAAGAAGGTTCCAACTCCTAAAACGGCAATAGAGTCACCGAATTCTTCTTTCGATGGATCTGTTTCCAATTCATTTATGAAATATTGGCCTTGAATATCGAAAGACTCGCGTTCATCAGTATTAAAAACAGTAGCGTACAACTCCAAATGCGACTTCTGATCGACCGTTTCATATTTCAAAGCTGTTCCTCCCATCATAGTCTGAAAACGCGTCTTCTCTTCCCCATCGAAGTAAATTGTAAATGAATAGGCCTCGTTTGCTGTTCCGAAATCTGTTCGTGCCGTTTCTGGTGCGAATCGGTAATCATTCGATGAAAAATGTCCTATCGTCGACCAAGTCAATCGTTCTGTTATTTTATAATTCACAAGAACTTGCGCATCCCAAAAAACGGGATTGTAAGAACCTTTCGTTGGAAGGGAATTCAACAAATAACCATTAGAACGGTAACGCGCGCCAACCAAATAATTCAATCTGTTTGAAACTGCATGTCCAATGTGAGCCTCGACACCCATAAGTGAGGCCATTACAGAACCCTCCAATGAATCTTTCTTGTTTTTTCCGCCAGGCGTTTTGTATGTAATATCTAGGACAGAACTTAGCTTATCACCATATTCTGCGCTAAACCCACCTCCAGAAAATTGTATTGAACTGACCAACGCAGAGTTTATAAAACTCATTCCTTCTTGCTGTCCCGAGCGTGTTAAAAACGGTCGGTAAATATTGAACCCATTGACGTAGACTAAGTTTTCGTCGTACGATCCACCTCTTACGTTATAGTTACTTGTTAATTCATTGTTAGAAGAAGCAGCCGTGGTTAATGCAAGAAGTCTCTCAACGCCACCGCTCATTGGGATTAACTGAAGATCGACATACTCTAATTTATCAAGTTCAAGTGGGTTTTCGACGGCATGATTCACGACAACCGGACCTTCCACCTGATATGGAAACCTAAAGTCACCGATGTCGATTGTATCCTCTTTGTTAAAACTCACTGGATACTTCAATCGGTCTTTCATATCCAATTCGAAATAGAGCATAGTCCCAAATTGATTGAAGAAGCTGATCTCAAACCGACCGTTTTTATCCGTTAAGTTCAAATCTTGATTCACGCTATTCTTCGCTGAAACGAGAACATTTGGAAGGGTTTTCCCTCTTTTATCGATGCAACGACCGGTCACAACAGTTGTCTGCGCGAACGTCAGACTAGTAAAACATAGGAAAATAAGTAACAGTAATTTGTGCATTGTATAATTGTTGCTTAACAAACGTTAGATCTATTGGAATATTTCAAGCTTATTCAGCAAGTAAGAGAATTAAGTTCTTTTCAAATGGATCTAGCATAGTGTATAAATCGTTTACATGAGACGAAACCTTACCATCTGCACAGAATTGGAAGAAATTAACAGAGCGTTCTTGCAATCCATTGTTTGGAAAAAGTTTCGATTTAATTTGATCCATGGCCTTCATAACCTGATCGTGCTTTCCTTTAGACATCTTTATTAACTTGGATTTGACTCCATCAATTTGCTTCGACAACTTTGCAACTTCAGCATCGGCAAACTGCCCTTTGCTTTGATCAAGCCCAAGAATTGTATTTTTCAAGGTGTCCGTTAAGGCCTTTAATTGCTCATTAAGGACAGTAAAGTCTAATTCATCCCCGGCATTGTCCTGCACAAATTCTTTTTTCCAGGCATCGAGATCTTTAAAGATGTCTGTTACCGCAAATTCGAATTTCTCTAGTTTCCCGATTATTGTGCTATCCAACCATATAACTGAATTCCGAACTTGAATCATAGGGTAAGGCAATTGCAAGGCATCAAAAACACCTTTGAGTTGCAACCAATAAGAAATTTCCCCTGCTCCACCAATATATGCTAAATTGGGCAAAATAACTTCTTGGTAAACAGGACGAAGAATTACGTTTGGTGAGAATCGTTCTGGATTTGCATTGATTTCTTCGATTATAGCTTCTTGGCTGTATTCTCCAATTCCTTCAATAATGAATTTACCATCTACCATTTCAACCCGTTGGCGGATTCCTTTTTCAATATAAAAGAGATTAATTTCTCTTGAAGTCACCTGTAATTTTGCATCTACTTTCTCTAACTTTTCATTCGTCAAAGAAACTTGATTGAATGAAAATTGCTCTTCAATTTCTTTTACCATTACTGGAACGAAACTGCTTTTTAGGGCGCGATCATCTCCATCTACAATCAACAAACCTCTGTCTCCAAAGATTTCATTGACCAAGCTTCGAGTCATTTCAGCAAAGTCCTTACCGCTGTATGCATCTATAATTTTCGATACCTCTGAATCCTGATGATTTGAAAACAGATCCATCAGTTTCTCTCTTACTTCTTCAAAGCCATCGACATCAAATCGACCAACAGGTCCCTGCTGATCGCTTTCCCAAGTGATTTTTTGGTTGAACAAATTGCACGATTGAATCTCTTCAAAATCATGATCCTCTGCGGCCATCCAATAAACCGGAACGAATTTTTTATTCGGATACTTTACTTTAAGCTCTTCACACATTTTTATCACGTGAAGGATTTTTACAACAAAATAAAGCGGTCCTGTAAACAAAGACAATTGATGTCCCGTTGTTATCGTGAAGGTATTTTCGTTCACCAATGCATCCAAGTTGATTTGAGAAGCTTCACTTAAATTCAAAGTCGTGTTTTGTTGAATCAATGCATTCTTAAGCACCTTTCTCGAATCATTATCAAACGATTCTCCCTTTGATTTTATTTGACCTTCAAAGGCATCAATTTCGAAAGGTTTATTCATAAAATTTGAATAAAATTCTTGATCATAGACCATTTTTATTTGCTGTTCAGAAAACAGTCCTGATTCCTTTCTATTAATTGTCATTGATTTCATTGAACAAATGTACTTAAGTTGCCTTGAATAATAAAGGCAAGAAGTTATCTTTACAAAAATTGAATTTTATGGAAGCAATTATTAAAACTAATAAAGGAGACATGAAGGTCGAATTCTACGATACTGATGCTCCGAAAACAGTAGCTAATTTCACTAAATTGGCGAAAGAAGGATATTATGACGGATTGAAATGGCACAGAGTGTTGCCTGATTTCGTTATTCAAGGTGGGTGCCCGAATTCAAGAGACGGTGCTGAAGGAATGGCAGGAACGGGTGGGCCTGGTTACCAAATTGATTGTGAAGTTGACGGAGGAAATCAACACCACGAGAAAGGAGTTCTTTCAATGGCTCATGCTGGCAAAAACACTGGAGGATCGCAATTCTTTGTTTGTCACTCTAGAAACAATACTGCGCATTTAGATGGAGGTCACACTTGCTTCGGTAAAGTTGTTGACGGTCTTGATGTAATTGATGAGATTCGCGAAGGAGATTCTATAGATAGCATCACTGTACTTTAAAATACATCGATTTTATTGAGGGAAAAGTAAATAGCTTAAATTGATTTTCAAGTTATTTACTTTTCCTTTTTTTGGTCCTCAATATTTCTATATCTTAAACATCCGAACATTGCAATTCGTCTATGAAAACCAGATGAATAATTCTCAACTGTCTCTTTATCGGAGTGTTCCTTTTTGTTACTTCATATGAAGTGAAATCCGATGAAAGTATTAAAGAAAAAGACCCAGAGCACTTAGAATAGGCCCAAAAAGAAAAAAGAAGACGCAAAGATATTCTAGGAATCGTAGAATGTGAGGAAGATTCAAAGGAAGAATAATTCCACTTTTCACAAGAGTTATCAACAGTTCTACAATTCAACGGAGAATTCATTTATATTTGTATCAGATGGGCGATTTCATAGTATCAGCACGGAAATATAGACCGAAAACCTTCGACACTGTCGTGGGCCAAAAATCTATTACCTCAACGTTGAGAAATGCGATCAAAAATGACCATTTGGCTCAGGCGTTTTTGTTCTGTGGATCAAGAGGAGTAGGTAAAACATCGACTGCGAGAATCTTAGCAAAAACGATCAATTGTTTTGATAAATCGGATTCAATTGAGGCGTGTGACAAATGTGATTCATGCGAATCTTTTAATTCTGGGGCATCATTGAATGTCTATGAATTGGATGCTGCATCGAACAACTCGGTTGAAGATATCAGAAGTTTGATTGATCAAGTGCGCATAGCGCCGCAACTCGGAACTCACAAAGTATATATCATTGATGAGGTTCACATGCTTTCGCCGAGTGCATTTAATGCGTTCCTAAAAACACTTGAAGAGCCACCGAAGCATGCCATTTTCATTTTGGCTACAACGGAGAAGCACAAAATCATTCCTACTATATTATCCCGTTGTCAAATATTTGATTTCAACAGAATTAAGGTTAAAGACATCGCTGATCATTTGGCTAACATTGCTGAGAAAGAAGGTGTGACCGCAGAAAAAGAAGCTTTGCACATAATTGCACAAAAAGCCGATGGAGCATTGAGAGATGCACTGTCCATTTTTGATCAAGTTGTGACCTTCTCTGGAAACAATGTTACGTACCAGAGCGTAATTGAGAATTTGAATATTTTAGATTATGATTACTTTTTCAGAATTATAGATTGCTCTTTAAAAGAAGATATTCCTGCGTCGCTCTTGTTGTTGAATGACATTTTGGAAAAAGGCTTTGATCAACACAACTTTATTGTTGGATTGGCTGATCACTTCAGAAACCTACTCGTTTGTAAAGATGTTCGAACTGCTGATTTGCTCGAAGTTGGAGAAGCTATTCAAAGCAAGTTTGTTGAGCAATCTAAAGCAATCGATGCGAACCATATCATTCGTGCGCTGGGAGTTCTAAGTAGAGCAGATGTTGAATTTAAAGCCTCAAAAAATCAGCGTTTACTGGTCGAAATGGCTCTTATGCAACTGTGTTCCATTTCTAAGGAGCTCGAAAAAAAAAACGATTAACGGACCTGGTTAAAGTGATTCCTTTTCCGGAGCAAGGATTAAGAGATCGCGCTACTAAAAAAGCGGAGAAACCTGTTGTTAAAAAATCTATTAAGCCTCCTGTTGAGGATAAAAAACCAAAAGTTATGTCAACGACTTCTGGTAAATTAAAATCTTCCAATCTTTCAATCAAGAAATTGATGGACGCAGATGCTGTAGGATCGAATGGACAAACAATGGACATCGAGAACATGCCAATGAACGATTATTCATTCGATGACTTCAAAATGGCCTGGAGAAGGTTCGCTTTCCAAATGAAAGAAAAGCACAAGGAAACGTTCTACAATGCACTGATTAAAAGAGATCCGGTTGTAAGAACGACGGAGCTTTATGTTCTTGAAGTAGACAATGCAGTGCAAGTGGATTACATTTTCCCAATGCTCGGTGACCTTGTTGGATATGTTCGTGCATCGGTTAAAAACTACGCGTTTAACATCCAAATTGAAGTGACTAGTAACCCTGAGGAAGAGGTGAAATATCTAACTGGAAAAGACAAATTTGCATCACTTGCGAGAAAAAACCCTAACTTACATACATTAAAGAACACGTTTAATCTGGATATTGAATTCTAAAAAGCATATCCTTTGTGTTATCAGTATAAAATAAATAATGGAAAAAGATAAAAAACTAGCCGTCCTAATTGACGGTGATAATATACCTTCAAAATATATTAAAGAAATGATGGAAGAGATTGCCAAATACGGTAATCCAACCATAAAAAGAATCTACGGCGATTGGACAAAACCTCAACTTTCTAAATGGAAAAAGCTTCTATTAGAAAACGCCATAACACCAATTCAACAATACAATTATACAACTGGGAAAAATTCTACCGATTCAGGAATGATCATTGATGCGATGGATATTTTGTATTCGGATAAAGTGGATGGTTTCTGCATAGCGTCTAGCGATAGTGACTTTACGCGTCTTGCAACTCGAATTAGAGAAACGGGATTGAGTGTGATTGGAATTGGAGAAAAGAAAACTCCAGATCCGTTCATTGTTGCTTGCGACAAGTTCATCTATTTAGAGATTTTGCGCGCAAGTGAAAAAGACGATGAGTCAACACCCGAGCAACGAGAGAAAAAGAAATCGGTGGATACGGTAACCCCAAAAGTTATCAAGTTAATAACGCAAACTGTCAGCGATTTGGCCGATGATGAGGGCTGGGCTTTCTTAGGAGATGTTGGAAGTTTAATTCAGAAAAAACAACCGAATTTTGATTCGAGAAACTATGGTTTTGAAAAACTTACGCCTTTGATTAAATCGACTGGAAAGTTTGAAATTGATCAAAGAGATAGTGGAAAAGGAAGGTATAAGTTGATTTATATTCGTAGAATGAACTAGTTAGTTTATAATCACCGAACAAAAATTAATCAATGGAAATGCAGAAATGTTCTTCCATTTTTTTTTGCTTTGTAGAGTTTACTTAGGAAATAAATAAACGACGTATCGAAACGTTGGTGAAGGGTAATCAGAATAGCTTCAGACCCCTATAACTTCATTCGCAGCTGAATCGTTACATCCGTTTTCGTATTTCCTATAATTTCTTCCGCTCCAGATCCCAAAGACGTTCTGTTTGCGAAAATACTCACACCGTATCTTACCCAAAGGTCGAATTTGCGCAAGAAGGTATAGCGAATCAGCGCATAAGCGCGACTTCCTTTGTAGTAATATGCAGGAACAGAAAACACGTACAAGGCATTGCTTTCAAAAGTGTAAATTCGTGTATCATAGCTGTCTGTATCAAATAAAGCATAACGGAGCGCAATATCAATTGGAGATGATTTTGGTCTGTAAAGTAAATCTTGCGTAATGATGATTCCGTTTTCAGGCGCATTGCTAGCTCGGTTGATCGTAACGTACTCTACCCTACTTTTTAATCTAAATGCTTCTGAAATCTTATAATTGAAATTGATTCGGTAATTCCGTTGAAGTACATCTTCCAATCCTGTAATCGTTCCATCAGAATCACGGCTGTTCTTTTGACGCATTTGCTGTCTGAAACGGGTGTAAATTTCCAATGAGCGACTTGGCTTATAAGAAGGTTGAATCATGATTTCATATCCGTCAGATGGGCCATCTACTTGGAATTTCATCCATGGAAACTTGAAAACATCCAGGTATGAATTAATTGAGAACTCACGTGACAAGTTCAATTTCAAACCAGCGTAAAGACCTCTTTCATTTTGTGTTCGACTTCCTTCCGCGAAACCTGCGTTGTAGAACGTTTGATAGGCTCGGTCGTAATCTCTGGCCACAATTGCCATTGAAACTCTTTTGTCTAAAGAAAATAAAATACCACTCAAAACCGCCGTCTTACCTGAATAACCTGTTCTCGAAATTTCACCAAAGAAGTTGAAATTCTTAACGACAAAACTATAATCTGCACTTAATGCAACTGAATTTTTACCTCTGAAATCAAACTGATTGTAAGGTTGGATGTCTTTTATGAATTCCGAATTGTATCCCTGAGAAACGGCTGCAACTCCAACCTGAAAATTCCGCTTCGCATACTGAAAATTAGCTCCATAAATATTTTCAATCAACGCATTTTTTCGCTCAATCTCTGAATTGGTTCTGTGAAATCCCGTTAGATTGATGCTCGAAACAAATTCTTGATCTTCAAGCAAAGAATCGACAACTACGGATGCATCCACCGCTTTTCGAGAACCAAATGCCGTCAAGGAGAAGTCACCAACTCCCAAAACAACCGCAGCACCTCTAAGAAAACGCGTTTCATCTACAGAAGTGTAGGCCCGAAGTGGGTTCGCAGATTTCTTTACATTAGTGACATCCGCTGATTTACCAAAAGCATAACCCGACCAAAAATTCAAACCTTGCCCAATTTGTACTTGGTAATCACCGAGCGCAACTGATTTCACGTACTTACCACCTTTGTAAAAGGCGTGGGCCGAATAAAAATCGAATCCATACTTTTGTTTCCCCTTGAAGAATTGCTCTCCAGGATCTTTCTCCGCCGTAATTCCAACACTTAAATTTGTTCTATAGCTAAACCTTAATCTTGTATAATAACGAGCGGAATTACCATGGTAATATGAATTGCTATTTTCTAATATTGAATCTACTACATCATCATAGCCTGACTTATTCTCAAGAATATCCTGATAACGAAGGTATACTTCAAACTTCCCATTCTTAAATGCTTCCTTTAATCCGACGTGCAATTGATCCAGCTTGTCGTCCACTCGAATAAACGGAAGAACCATTTTTATTGTGGACATGTCCCAATATTCCAAACTCTGCAATTCATATTGAGAGATTAATTTCCCAAACAACTTGATATGCAATTGAAGGTCGTTAATTTGAATATCCGATAATATCCAAAGGTCTCGCAACTGATCGGATGTTGCACTGTTAAGGTTCAACGGATGCTCGTAATAGAAATTCAACTGCTCAACAATGTTGGTCAAGTCGATGTTTTCGTCTTCCAGCTGTTCTGAAATAAACTCAACTCTTTGTTGAATAATTTCATCTTTATCTTGCGCCAAGGACATCCCTGAAACAAGGAGGAATAACGCGGCTGTATAGAATTTTAAGAGCAATTATTTTGATTGGAAAACAAATGAAAAATGTGGAGACCATCCTAAAACCTGATGGTAAGCGCTTCCAAGACTGAGCTGAATTTCTTTGAATTGATAACCGAATCCTAAAGTCAATTCTACTGGCGCAGTTGCAAACCCACCACGAACAAAGAAATTTTCGATCACTTGATATTCCAGCCCAGTTCTAAATCGAATTGGATTGTCAAGGTCTTTTTCAAATTCTCCTGAAAGCATTACTTTTTCAGAGAAGGTATACGACGTTCCAATTCGCATTATTGTCGAAAATCTATCGTCTTGAAAATCGGATAATTTCGAACGTCCTAAATTGAAGATTGCAATTCCGACTTTCCAATTGTCCGTTACCTTTCCATAAACGCCAACTTCAGCAGTCATTGAATTTACGCTTCCATAATTCTGCGCAAGTTGCAATCCTTGATAATTCAATTGAACTCCAGCGTAGAATTTATCGGCAAGCTTCAAGCTGTATCCTAAACCTGCCTTGTACGATCTAAATTGATTGTAGCCATACAATTGACCGCCAAATGAAATAACCCCAATTTTCAATGGAATGGCCATGGCTATCCCTTGACTTTGAAGTTCTCTGAGTAAAAATCGATTTTCATACGAAATACCAACACTGATTTTCTCTACATCCCCCAATGCTCCTGGATTGTTGTGGAATCCCCAAACATCATTGTTGCAAACCGATGCATTCGCCATGGACATCGATTTACCACCCGAAGGCACCCAGCCTTGGGCGAAAGAGAATTGGAACAAACCAATCAATAGACAACTTAAAAGTAACTTCATCATTTCTTGATCAATCTATCTTTGGGTTTAATGATTTTGTTGTTGAAATAATCCTTCTCTTCCAAAAAATGCTAGGATTTGCAATGATCTGCCGATAAGACATAAATGAAAACAGGATCTCCTTCGTACCGAAATTCCGATTCAAGAGTACCTCATCGCCAAGGTCTTTGAAATAGCAAACGACATTCGGATGCGTGTAAGCGACATAACTAATTATAATACCTTCATTTATAGCTCCAATATATTCATTTTTGGATTGATTCAATGCTGACTCTCGAGTCGCATTCAATGAACACGATCCAATGATAATTAGGAGGATAAAAAAGTAGAAATGTTTCACAGTATGAATATAAGTAAAATTGAACATTGTCAAGTATTTTTTCGACTTTTCGAACGTTACCTGATTACCTTTGAGCAGGAATTCTCCACACCGCTGATTTCAAAGCATTTCGATTTAATACAAATTAAATCTTGTGCAATACATCAAAGTAAACAAAATAATATCCTTTTGACTCAGCGGTTAAAAATACTTCAAGCAAAAAAAAAACGTCCAACCTGATTTCTCAAATTAGACGCTCATTTCTCGTTTTCCTTGTACTTTAATTCATAATATTAATCGCTATTTTTCTACTTTTATATTGAGCTGAAATACGACCTCCCGCTAGACCTGTTTCTGTTAAATAACTTGACACTTCTCTTTCAATTTGAATGTTCGCTGTTCCTAAAACCAATCCGTTCAATTTGAATTGATCCAAGATAACATGAGATGTTCCCGGGTTCGTGATTGTCCAAGTTTTAGATCCTGATTGTCCTGATCCATTTATAGTCACTTTAATCGTCTCTCCAGAAACCAAAGGAGCACCGACCCAAGGCAGAAAAAAGTTTCCACTTCTACTGATACTGTTTACGCCAAATGGAATTTCAACTGAGTTCAAACCTGAAACTTGATTTTCAAACTCTTTACTATCTGTATCAACGAATGAAAATGAACCTCCATTTAAATTACCTGAGCGGTTTAAAGAATAATGACCCATTGCATTTTTCCATGCAAGCCCTTCTCCATTAAAGTGAACTCGAGAAGGGTAAGACAATTCAATCTTTTTTCCGCCGCTATTGTCCAAACGAAACATCGCCGTCATACTTGAAATATTGACATTCGCGTCGTACGTGTAATCGTAGCTCGAATAAATTCTGTTTTGATCGATGTTTACAGATTCTTCTCTTTTACATGAAGGCAAGAAAAGAATTGACATCATAATAATTTGGAATGTAATCCTTCTTTTCATAACTCTTGTTTTAAATTATTTAATTAAAGGATTTCAAAGAGTGTGCCAAAGTTGGAAATGCCTTGTCCCCATCTTTCTCGCGAATTAAATTATGACTAACTTCGATGCCCATGAAGATAGCACTTGACAGGAAGAAAAACGGCAGAAAAATGACCATTGCTTTGCTCTTTGTATTGGTTCAATATGCGGTAGCGTTTTTACTTATGGCCGACAGCTACAAGAACGAACAGGCTTTAATGGAGAACCTCGTTTATTTCGTCTTCATCATCCTTGGGGCGACCGTTGGCTTACTTTTGTTTTACCATTACTGGAAGATTAGAAAATACAAAGACGGCATCATTTCTTATGAAAACGGTATTCTCAACGACCATTCAGCATGGCTCGGGAAAATTTACAATTTAAACGTTAAGGATATTCAATCCATTGCAAGATGGTCCAGGTCGAAACGAGTAAATGAGTACAAGTTGGTTGTGGGACAAGGGCACAAAAGCGGGAATCAAATCAAAAAATTAATGAAGCGCAGGTCTCTTTACATTAAGGATACGGTCGTTAATTCCGATGCACTTTTGAAATTGGCGGAAATGATTGGAAATGATGTGGCGCAGCGAAATCAAAGTTCAACAACATAAGCGCCGCTTTTCAAATTATAATTCGATTGATTTTTTGCTAAATAAGGCAAGTCAATAACAACATCCACCATTCTTTCTTCCTGCTTATAATTGGATCTCAAAAAGTACGTCTTTCCATTCATCTCTAAATACACATCGCGATTGATATTGGTAAATTCAACCGTGCCCAATTTCGATTTGTATTTCGTCTTCCCTTCTTTCAGTTCAACGTATTTTACGCTTCCAGGTTTCACCTTCGAATACCCTTCCAATAGGAAATGAGCCCGTTTTAAATCGTCTTTCTTCCCGATATAAAAGCAAGTAATTTGACCTTTTGATTTTATCGAAATGGTCGGCGATCCAACGTTGTAAAACACCATCTCATTTTGGTTCATTCTCTCATATCTATCCCATTGAAGTCCTGTCAACAAAATCAACGCCATCAATGATCCAACGTAAAGCAAGCGCTTGTTTTTTCGAGCAAGAATTAATATCGCAATCAAAGCATATAGGAAGAGAACGATCATTGCCGAAGGTGCGAATCCTGTTGCTACGGAACCTGGAATTGATTCCACGAACTGAATAAAAAAAAACAACAGCGAGATTCCAAGTCCAAGCACAAAAACTAAAATGGGTTTCAAAAAGGCAATTGCTTTAAAGGTGAATAATGCCAATCCAATTGCAAGTAAAACGCCTGCAAACACCATCACCCCTAAATTTGATAACATGAAGTAATTCGGGAATTGATGAAAATAATAGAGCGATAATGGAACAGTTAAAATTTGCGCAGAGATTCCAACAGCTGTTCCTTCCCAAATCTTGTTTAACCATTTATTTTTTATTAGCAGTAAAGAACGAACTCTTTTGTACATCAATAAAATACCCAAAACAGCTAAGTAGGACAGCTGAAATCCAATGTCATTAATCAACAATGGATTGATCAAAAGAAGAACGAATGCCGAAAAGAAAAGCGTATTTACACTGTTTCCGTTCTTACTCCAGACCTGCCCTAACATCAATACCGAAAACATAAAAGCAGCCCTCATTACCGAAGGAGAAAATCCAGTTATGCCTGCGTAAATCCAAACCAGAATAACGCAAATTAAAACAGCCTTTCGTCTTGAAATAAACCGTGAGAATTTGCTGAGCACAAAAAGAAGCAAATACATTATTATCCCAACATGCAATCCAGAAACCGCCAGAACATGCATTGCTCCAGCGTTCCCGAAACTTTTCTTCGTTTCCATAGACAAGGTGCTCTTGTCTCCTAACAAAAGGGCCTTTGCAATTCCCGCTTGCTCCCTACTTAGATTTGCGGTCAACGAAGCCGTTAAGTTGGAACGAATACTTTTAAAAAATAAAGTGATATGGGAAATATCTTTATGGTCGATATATGTAAATTCAGACTCGCCGATGAACGCCATCTTCCGAATGCTCTTGTTGTTCCAATAGCTCTTAGCGTCAAATTCACCTGGGTTTCTAGCGTTTTCAATTTCCTGAAAATTTGTTTTCAAAAAGATAATATCTCCTTCTATAAACTGCGTTTGAGTATAAAACAAGACGGGTTCAGAACAAGGAACCATTCCATCCTTCGTTTTAATATGCGTCAGCCTGCCTAAGGTTTTCTTCCAAGGCTTGTCACTTCTTTCAACCTCTTCTATCTCAACAATTACAGAACTATCGTCTCGCGCTTTCGAATCCGCAATGGACTGAAATGAATCCATTCGTTCGGCCCCAAGCAAAACAATCAAAATACCAATGCAGATTGTCATTAATGCAGGATTTAAGTTATTTATAAAAGTCAACGCAATCAACGGGAAAAGAACAATAAAAAACATTATTCCATAATCGGACGAATACATTCCTCCAAGGATCACCCCCACAATGAGTAAAAATGTGATAGCGGAAAAGGGAGCTTTAAAAAACTTCAATACAATAATATACTTTGGTGGTAAGCAAAACTATGATTTGGTAAACCTTAATACAAGAGTATTTATACTTAATCTTTTGCAACATTTGCGCAAAATGACTACTAAGAAATTACGCAGTATAAATACCCGCTAACAATCCATTAACATAAGTTGGTTTCCACATTGCACTGCATAAAGTCAAATTCTAAAACAAGACATTATGAAAAATCTTCCTTCCTTATTTGCAATTATTTGTATCAGTTTTACGACTGTTGCGGCAGATCGTCCATATAATCGTCTTGATAGATTGCACAATTCTGATCCTTCACGATGCTTAAAAGTGTCAAAGCGTTATATCAAATATTTACCGGATAACGCTGTTCCCTATTATTTTGATTCAATCGTATACCGCGATAAAGCGAACGCTCATCCATCAATAAAAACGAGGTATTTAATGATAAGTAAATCAAAAGGATATGCAATGAAATTTCAAAATATCATTACCGGATTGATACATTTTTTCCCCAAGGCTGTCGTATGGTCTTTTATTCATTTGCCCATAAATGGATATAGATGAAATCTAATGTTTGAGGGCTGTTGTTGTGATAATCAATTTGAACTTTGCCATCGAAGGTATGTTCAGTATCGTTTAGGGCAACCGTGATTTCATAATTCACTGCCTGCTAACAATCAGATTGGGCAAACAAAAGGCTTGACAAGGAAACACAACGAATAAAAATAATGGATTTCATAATGGATAGTTTTATATGCAAAAACAGGAGAATTCTCTTTGCAATGATAAAATTTTGATAAACGAAAAAAGTCGCCCCACGAATGAGACGACTTTTACATTTTATTAATCTTAATTTATTTTACAATCTTAAATACAGCACTTGCTGATTCAGATGTAAACTTCACAAAGTATACTCCTTTGTTCCAGTTTGACGTTGAAATCGTAGTTGAGTTATCAACTGTGTTTACAGTTGATATTACCTTCCCATTAATATCAACTACAACAAAAGTAAGCGTTGTGTTTGACGAGTTATTGATAGTCAAGACATCGTTTACTGGATTTGGATATACGTTGATCGCATAAAATAATGCATTTTCGTTCAATCCTTGTGTTGCGGATTCTAGAGCTATACAACTTGACGTATCAGAACAACTAGGTGAACCAGCCATTACAATAACGGCATAGTTGCCAGCAGCAGTTGCCGTATACGATTGAGATGTTGCACCAGCAATTGTTGTATCCCCTGCACAGTTAATCCATTGGTATGTGATGTCAGGACCCATAGCTGTCGCCATCGCTGTTGAAGGATTAGTTGTTGTCGTTGCATTAGATGGTATTACACATGCAGGTTGGAAACTAATCAATCCACAAGGGAATAATTGATATCCGTCTGTAAATGGAGATGAGTTGTCGTATTGACCTCCAATACCAACAACGCTAAACAGACCTTGTGGCGCTGCTGCTCCTGGGATATCTGTGTCGCTATCCACACGAATTGTAAACGTATTCGTTCCGTCTGTTACATCAATATTTGTATTTCCCGTTGGGAATGTAGCTATGGGTGTTACAAAAGTCAAATTATCCATTTGAATATACTGAGACTCTGTTGATTCATCTAAAGTAGTTACTACTGTTGGGCTCATTGTTCCAACACCCTGTGCTAACAATTCTATAGAGTCTGCTCTAACTTGTTGTAAACCGTTAAATTGATCAATTTCCCCAAAGACACGCACAGAATCCCCTTCCATTGGCGCGGTGTAACCAGAAACATCATTAAATGAGAATAAGTTGATACCTTCCATTGATTCATCTATCATCGTTAAGCTGTACCCGCTGTTTCCATCAAAATCCATACAGTGAACAACTCCCGTTAATTCTACTAATTGATCCATAGAAACAGCAATTCCGTCTACATCAACCGTTGAGATTAAATCTATTGTTGAGTATACATAATCAGCTGCAACTCCTGAAACAAGAACAGTATCATTTACTGCACCTGCAGAAGTTCCAACAATGCTTCCGTTGAACGCTCCTTGAACAAGCGAGTTTCCACGTGTGTATATTGTAGTTGGTGAAACAATACCTGCTGCTTGAGGTAATGTCAATGCAGTTGCAAACCCAGTTCCTGTTGTTAATGAAATTTCAAAATCTGCAGAAGCAGTCAATGTAATGTCATCAGTTAATCCTAATCCGCCTGCCATGAATGTTTGTTCTGCAGATGGAGTACCAACTGTATGATCAAAACCTTGAATTGCTCCTGGACTCAAATCAATAGTAGGGACAGCAGATGAACAAGCTCCTGGATCAGTAATAGTCTCTGTTGCTGAACATCCTGCCGTTCCAGCATCGGTAATAGTTACTGTAACGTTTCCTGCTCCAGCTGATCCAGCTTGCAATTGAAATGAAGTAGCTGCACCATATGTTCCTGTTGTAGGAGTGATTGATCCAGAAGAAACTGAAACAGTATAAGAAGTTCCTAATAATGTTCCTGTGGGGTCTAAATCAAAAGTTAAGTAATCATCAAGAGTTACAGAACCAGTTCCAGCATCGTTACAAGTTAATGAAGCAAGGCCAGAAGCTGCAATGTTACATGAAGTACTTATGTTGTCTGTCCAAACAAAATCATCGATCATTAATCTCTCACCACTGACATTTTGAATTCTTACCATAATGTTCGCCACTGAGCTATTTATAGTTCCAGAGAAATTGACAAAATTGGAAGCGTTGTTTAATGCTGTAGCATTAATTGTGTCAACATTTATCCACACAATACCTCCATCAACTGAGTAATCTAAAGTTGCAACAACTGCGGGAGAACCATCCCATCTTCTTGCCATAAGACTAAATGTACTTACACCGCCTGTAGCGATTGTAGCTGTCCAAGTTGAAGTTGATACGTTTCTTAATCTCCATGAGTAAATGCCAAGAGCACCAGGAACGCCATCAGTAACAGCGACACTGTTTTGAAGACCATTAGAGTTTGTTACAGAGAGGTTTCCTTCCGTAAAGGTGTGATCTGACTGATAAGAGGTGAGGCCTCCTGATCCTGCTGTCCACGAGGATAGCGTATCAAAGTTAACTGTTGTGGTGGTTTGACCAAAACAATACGTAAAAGTAAACAGTGTTAAGAAGAATAAAAATTTTTTCATATTTTTTTTTTACTAAATTATATAACTTTATCCCTTTTCTAACAATTTAACATTGAAAAAAGTTAACAATTTAGAAAAGTTATTAGCACTAGTCTTTCCTCCTCTTCCAGATCTGGCGGGAACAATTTTGAAACATATGTCACTTTTTGTATTCGATCAATGAAATCCTCCAATTGAGAATTTGTCAGTTGTTTTGCAATAATCACATTGTTTTTATCCCGAACGATCACACGGGGCCTTGGAATAAGAAGGGAATTATTGTAAAATAAATCTTGCCCAATCGTCAAAGGAATCAAATAGTGCTTTTACGCCTCCGCGATTAAAAGTAAACCAACATAACTTCCTACAAAGTAAATCCTCGCTGAGTTTTTAAAGCATTTCTTTACATTAAAATCATGCTATTAATTAATCCATTTGTCTATCTTTGAGCTCTAATTTATTTATAGTAGAATGATTAATATAACGCTACCAGATGGTTCTGTAAGACAGGTAGAAAAGGGAACTTCGGCAATGGATATTGCACTTAGTATCTCTGAAGGTCTTGCCAGAAATGTTCTTGCCGCCAAAGTAAATGATGAGGTAATTGATGCCAATCGTCCTATGAATGACGATTCAACATTGCAATTGTTAACTTGGAATGACAAGGATGGTAAATCAACCATGTGGCACTCCTCAGCGCATTTAATGGCTGAAGCAGTTGAGTTTTACTACCCTGGTGTTAAATTGGCGATTGGACCTCCGATTAAAAACGGATTCTATTACGACATCGACTTCTTGGATCAAACAATCACTGAAGTTGATCTTGAAAAGATTGAGCAGAAGATGAAAGAATTGGCAAAGCAAAAAAACCAATTTATTCGGAAAGATGTTTCCAAAGCGGATGCCATTGCATATTTCAAAGACCAAGACGACGAGTATAAATTGGAACTCCTTGAAGGTCTTGACGATGGAACAATTACATTTTACACACAAGGTGAATTCACGGATTTATGCCGTGGACCGCACATTCCTCACACGGGATATATAAAGGCGGTTAAATTGACTTCAATAGCAGGTGCATATTGGCGTGGAGATGAAACGAGGAAACAATTAACGCGTATTTACGGAATCACATTCCCTAAAAACAAAGAGTTAACTGAATATCTTGAAAACGTTGAATTAGCGAAGGCAAGAGACCATAGAAAATTAGGGAAAGAGTTGGATTTATTCACTTTCTCGCAAAGAGTTGGACAAGGATTGCCATTGTGGTTACCGAAAGGAGCTGCATTGAGAGAACGCTTGGAAAACTTCTTGAAAAAGGCACAAAAGAAAGGCGGTTACGATCAAGTAATTACTCCACATATCGGAAGTAAAGAATTGTACGTTTGCTCTGGACACTATGCTAAATACGGGAAAGATTCATTCCAACCGATTAATACGCCGGATGATGAAGAAGAGTTCTTATTAAAACCAATGAACTGTCCACATCACTGTGAGATATTCAAAGCACGACCAAAATCGTACAAAGACCTTCCTGTTCGTTATGCTGAATTCGGAACGGTTTACAGATATGAGCAAAGTGGTGAACTTCACGGCTTAACGCGGGTTAGAGGATTTACACAAGATGATGCGCACATTTTCTGTACACAAAACCAAGTAAAAGAAGAATTCAAAAAAGTAATTGATCTTGTATTGTACATTTTCAAAACGCTTGATTTCCAAAATTTCAAGGCTCAAATTTCATTAAGAGATCCTGAAACGCCAGAAAAATATATTGGAGAAGATACCAACTGGGTAAAAGCGGAGAATGCAATTATTGAAGCTGCGGCTGAAAAAGAATTAAATACAATCGTTGAATATGGAGAAGCTGCGTTCTATGGACCGAAGCTTGATTTCATGGTTGAAGACGCATTGGGAAGAGAGTGGCAATTGGGAACAATCCAAGTAGATTATAACCTGCCAGAGCGTTTCGAGTTGGAATACACAGGTTCAGACAACCAGAAACACAGACCGGTTATGATCCACAGAGCACCGTTTGGATCTATGGAGAGATTCGTTGCCGTTTTATTAGAGCATTGCGCAGGTGATTTCCCTTTATGGTTAACAACGGATCAAATTGCAATTTTGCCATTGAGCGAGAAATACAATGATTACGCGCAAAACCTTTTGCAATTGCTAAATAATTACGATATTCGCGGATTCGTTGACGATCGTAACGAAAAGGTGGGTAAAAAGATTAGAGATTCGGAACTCGGAAAAATTCCATTTATGCTGATTGTCGGTGAGAAAGAAGCCGAAAACAATCAAGTCTCTGTGAGACAGCGTGGTGGAGAAGACCTTGGAGCAATGGATACTGATGCTTTTGCCAAATTAATAAATAATGCGATTGAAAACGAACTAGCATTAAACGTTTAAGAACTTAATGAGAAGACCAAACAACAGAAGAAAATTTGTAAAAAGACAAGAAGAGGATCCACATAGAATCAATGAAAAGATTTTAGTACGTGAGGTTCGATTGGTAATGGAAGGCCAAGAGCCTCAAGTTATGTCTACGGATGCAGCAATTAAATTGGCCGATGAAGAAGGTTTAGATCTTGTTGAAATTTCGCCGAAAGCTGTACCTCCTGTTTGTAAAATTCTTGATTATAAAAAGTTCCTTTACAACCAAAAGAGAAAGCAAAAAGAGCTGAAAGCGAAACAAAGTAAGGTTGTTTTAAAAGAAATTAGATTCGGACCAAATACCGATGATCATGATTTCGATTTCAAACTTGTGCATGCTAAGAAGTTCTTAACAGATGGAAGTAAGCTAAAAGCTTACGTATTCTTTAGAGGACGTACAATTGTGTTTAAAGACAGGGGAGAAATTCTTTTGTTAAAATTGGCACAAGAGCTTGAAGAATATGGAGTTGTTGAGCAAATGCCAAAACTGGAGGGTAAGCGTATGATTATGCTTATCAACCCAAAAAAGAATTAAGGATTGATAATTAAGAATTATCAATTAGAAGAAGCTATATAAGGGTAACTTAAAATTGAACAGAGATGCCAAAAATGAAAACTAAATCTAGTGCTAAGAAGAGATTCGTAGTAACTGGAAGCGGTAAAATCAAAAGAAAACACGCGTTTAAGAGTCACATTCTAACGAAGAAGACGAAGAAACAAAAGCGTAATTTAACGAAGGATGGATTAGTATCTAAAGCTGATACGCCAAACATCAAACAACAATTGTGTATGAAGTAATTCGAATTGGCCTAGCCGAAACGAATTCAAAGCATCACAGGTTTAATATGTTAACCAAGTAATGAGTAACTAAGTCTTCTGAAATAGTGTTGCACTCCTTATTAAAAACTTAATTTTATGCCAAGATCAGTAAATCATGTAGCTTCAAGAGCACGTCGTAAGAATGTGATGAAGTACGCCAAAGGTTACTTTGGAAGAAGAAAAAACGTTTGGACAGTAGCAAAGAACGCCGTTGAAAAAGGGATGTTATACGCTTACACTGGACGTAAACAAAAGAAAAGAAACTTCCGTTCATTGTGGATTACTCGTATAAATGCGGGTGCTAGACAACACGGAATGAGTTATTCTCAATTCATGGGACTTGTTAACAAAAGTGAAATGGAGCTTAACCGCAAGGTTCTTGCGGATTTAGCGATGAATCACCCAGATGCATTTGCAGCAGTTGTAAACGCAGTTAAGAAGTAATTAAACGACTTTATATAGCATTAAGCCCTCTATTTTGAGGGCTTTTTTTATGCGCTAACATTTGTAAATTTCTATCTCATAAAAAAACCCGCATCATCTCGGTTGAACTTAGGTGGCACGGGGTATAACAATAGAAAGCTACACTTTAAATGAAACTAAAACTATTAATTACGCTTTCTAAGCTAAAATCAATCTTTTTGTTGAACTATAAGATCCTATACCTATCTGATTGATTTTTGTTTTATTAACATACATTCCGTTCTTATCATCAATTTCAAGTTTCACCTCGCTGCGAGGAATATAGTTCTCATCCTCGCCCAAAAGTACACAGATCAATTTCAATTTTTAAACCGTTTTAAGTGGCTCAACTATTTCTTCCATTTGAACAACTTTTTCCTGTGAATTCTCTTCTACTTTATTTTCTGGAACTTCGACCTTGGTCTTTTTAGATGATGATTCACTAATTTCAGAGCAACTTATAAGCAATACAAAAGTGAGCAGAAAAAAGCGAAGGTTTTCATGGTCTGTGATTTGAATCGAATTTAACGAAAAAAGGGGACAACTTTCGTTATCCCCTTTGCTTAATCTATTTGAGCTCCACTCAATTGTGAGTTAAACCGTCGAACCTAATTCATTCTATGGATAAGCTCACTTATGTGTTTGCCAAAAATAATTCTCTAAATTATTATTTTTCTGTTTCTTCTTCAACTTCTTCAACTTCTTCGAAATCAACATCAGTTACCTCATCTTCTGGTGCTCCTTCTGCTCCTGCATCAGATCCTGCTCCTTCAGCGTTTCCGCCGTCATTTGCAGCTGCATACATTTCTTCAGATGCCGCTTGGAATACTTCGTTCAACTTCTCCATTGCTGGCTCTAAGTTATCCATATTCTTCGCTTCGAATTCTACTTTAAGTGCAGCTAAAGCATCTTCGATTGGTTGTTTCTTATCCGCTGGGATTTTATCTCCGTATTCTTTCAATTGACGTTCCGTTTGGAAAATCAATGAATCAGCTTTATTAACAGCCTCGACAGCTTCTCTAGCTTTTTGATCTGATTCAGCATTTGCTTCAGCTTCAGCTTTCATTTTCTCGATTTCTTCCTCAGACAATCCAGAAGAAGCTTCGATTTTAATTGATTGCTCTTTACCAGTACCTTTATCTTTTGCAGAGATATTCATAATACCATTTGCATCTATATCGAAAATCACTTCAATTTGAGGCATTCCTCTTTGCGCTGGTGGAATATCAGTTAATTGGAATCTACCCAATGATTTGTTATCCGCTGCCATTGAGCGCTCACCTTGCAATACGTGAATATCTACAGAAGGTTGGTTGTCAGATGCTGTTGAGAACACTTCACTTTTCTTTGTAGGAATTGTTGTATTCGCGTCAATCAACTTTGTCAAAACACCACCCATTGTTTCAATACCCAATGA